>ENA-OBLH01000017-OBLH01000017.1-metagenomes-genome-assembly--contig:-NODE-17-length-82352-cov-23.7866_pt1 | contig 82352 bp, 66 predicted proteins | sample MGYA00153382_OBLH01 | MGnify analysis MGYA00153382
CGTACAGGCGCTGCTCCAGTAGCGCCTCATTTGTAAACCACCTTCCTCGCGGGTACCGCCAGTACGCGCACTTTTATGGTGTGCCCATGAGCGATGCAATATTGGAGCGCACTTGGTTGTGGCTTTTAGACCCTATGCATCCGTTGGAAGGGCTCGTCGCTGAGTCTGCAGGGCAGCGCCTGACTGGATTGGCTCACTTTCGTGCATGCCCGGAGCCACTGATGGCCCAGGAAGTGGGGTACCTCGATGACCTTTTCGTTTTGCACGATCACAGAGGCCTGGGCATCGGGCAGTGTTTGATGATGAACATCGATTCCATTGCGCGCGAACGAGGCTGGCCCCTGGTGCGCTGGGTTACTTCGGATGCCAATACCCAGGCACGCCACCTCTACGATAAGCTTGCCCAGCTGACCTCATGGGTCACTTACGACCTGGATACTCAGAGATAGGCGGGGCGCGTAGATGCCATGCTGTTTGCTGGCCCGGCCTGCATCACAGCCCGAAGTCTGAATACTTCGGCCAATGATTGCTGTGTGGCTTTACGCCGATGGCCTGACACCCTGCCTTATGCTTGCCGCAACGCTAGCCCACACTTGGATTGGTGCCTGCACCATTGACTGCCATGACAGATATCCGCTTTGCCCGTTTCCCTGATGATCTTGACTCGGTGCTCTGCATTTTCCGGGAGTATGTGGCCAGTCCTGCTGCTAACTTGGACTTTCAAGACTTTGAATCCGAGTTCGCATCCTTGCCAGGAAAATACGCTGCACCCGAGGGCTGTGTTCTGCTTGCTTGGAAGAACGGTCAGCCCGTGGGATGCGCTGCGCTGCGTCGTGTAGATGCTCAAGTGGCAGAGATGAAGCGCGTCTATGTGCAGCCTGCAGTGCGCGGTGAAAGCCTGGGGCGCCGATTGGTGGAGGGTATTTTGGAGTCTGCGCGGCAGGCTGGCTACACCCGCATCTGCCTGGATGTGCTGCCCGAGTTTCAGGCAGCGCAGCGGCTTTACGAGTCGCTGGGGTTTGCAGATGCGGCGCCCGTAAGTTTCAATCCTGTGCCGGGGACTCGGTATCTTGGACTGAACCTCAAAGAGCGGTAAATCTGACGACCCACAAAGTCTGGACAGATGATCGAGACGGTCATGGAAGAACAAGGCGTGGATATTCCCGTTTGACCGGCCGCAGACTGTCCATGCTCGATCCTTTGAGCCATCTCTAACTTTTTCCCCTTTGCGCTCGTGCTCACCCAACAACTCCAAGGATTCATCCTGACCCGCAACTGGCGAGACACGGCAGCGGGTACCGAAGTCGAGTACTGGCTGGCAACGCAGGCAGGCCCCTTGAAAGTCCTTCTGACAGGGCAGACGTCCGTAGCATTTGTAGAGGCCAGACACAAAGCTGTGGTGCAGGCCCAGCTCTTTAGCATGCCGGATGTGACGTTACGTGAGCTGGAGCTCAAGAGCTTTCAGCAAGAGCCAGTTCTGGGTGTCTACTCCAAGAAATTTCGTCAACTGGGGCGGCTTGCACGCGCACTTCAGCGCCAGGGGGTCGCTTTACTTGAAGCCGATGTGCGCCCACATGAACGCTATCTGATGGAGCGTTTCATCACTGCGAGTGTGACGATTCAAGGAGGGCGGCTAGAAAACTCCGTATGTGTCGACTGCAAGCTTGTGCCCGCACCGGATTTCAGGCCGCGTTTGAACGTTGTGTCGCTAGATATCGAGACGAGCCAGCACCAAGAGCTTTATTCCATTGCGCTAGATGGTATGGCGGAGCGCGTCGTGTTCATGCTCGGTGAGCAGCCCTGCGAGCCGGTTGAGCCTTCAAACTTTGCGTTGCGCTATTACTCAAGCCGTAAAGCGATGATTGAGTCTCTCAATGAATGGTTTGAGCGCAATGACCCTGACGTCATCATCGGGTGGAACGTTGTTCAGTTTGACCTGCGTGTTTTGCAAAAAACAGCAGATGATGCGCAAACACCCCTTTTATTAGGGCGCGAGCGCCAACCTATCGCATGGCGTACCCATCCAGGCAAACAGGAATATCTCTTCGCCCCCATGCCAGGCCGGGTAGTCATTGACGGCATCGAAGCGCTCAGAGCCGCGATTTGGAGCTTTCCCTCTTTCAGTCTTGAAAATGTCTCGCAGCAACTCCTTGGCGAGGGTAAAGACATTGGCGATGAGTACGACAAGATGGCAGAAATCGAGCGGCGCTATCAGGAGGACAAGCCTGCGCTCGCCGTTTACAACATCCGCGATTGCGAGCTGGTTCTGCGTATTTTCGAGAAAGCGAATTTGCTGCCTTTTGCCATGGAGCGTGCACATACGACAGGTTTGCAGCTCGATCATTTTGGTGGATCTATCGCCGCTTTCAGCCACCACTATCTGCCGCGCATGCACCGCTTGGGTTATGTAGCACCCAATGTGGGGGAGATTCAGGGAAAGTCGTCTCCGGGTGGCTATGTCATGGATTCCAAACCCGGCTTCTACGATTCAGTTTTGGTTCTGGACTACAAAAGTCTCTACCCCTCCATTATTCGAACCTACCTTGTGGACCCGGTGGGTCTTGTCGAAGGCTCACGTGCAAGTGAGCTTGGGAAACCTGTCAAGGGGCCGATGGATACCCTGTTCTCAAGGGATAAGCATTGCTTGCCGGGGATTGTGACTACGCTTTGGCAGGCACGTGATGAGGCTAAACGCAATAAAAACGAGCCTTTGTCGCAGGCGCTGAAGCTGGTGATGAATTCTTTTGCCGGGGTGCTGGGGGCATCAGAGTGCCGCTTCTTTAACCCCAGGTTAATTTCTGCGATCACCTTGCGCGGTCATGAGATGGTGAAGGTCACCCGTGACTTTGTAGAAAAGCGAGGCTACCAGGCGATTTACGGTGACACGGACTCTATTTTTATCTGGCTAAGACGTAGCCATACTGACGAGCAGGCACGCGCTGTAGCGGCTGACCTTGTCAGCGATATCAATGCGTGGTGGTCGCAGACTTTGATGCAAGAGCAGGGCTTGGAGAGTTTTCTTGAAATCGAGTTCGACACGCATTACAAGAAGTTCTTCATGCCGACAATCCGGGGCTCGGATATTGGCAGCAAGAAGAGGTATGCGGGCCTGTGCAGCGATGAAGAGGGCAAGGATGCGATGGTTTTTCGTGGTCTGGAGATGGCGCGAAGCGACTGGACACCTTTGGCTCGCCAATTCCAGGAGGGCTTGCTTTCACGCGTTTTTCAAGGATCCCCTTATCAACAATACATAGCCGAATACGTGCATTCCACTCTGGCTGGTCACAAGGTTGATTCGCTGATCTATAGAAAGCGCCTGCGGCACAGACTCGATGCCTATGTGACGAATGTGCCCCCGCAAGTGAGGGCAGCCCGCATTGCTGATGCATACAACGTACGTCTGGGGCGGCCCGCACAGTATCAAAACGGGGGCTGGATCCGATATGTCATGACCCAAAACGGCCCCGAGCCACTAGAGGCTTGCAGTTCACCGATTGACTACGATCACTATCTGACAAAGCAGCTTCAGCCCATTGCAGATGCCATCTTGGTGCCGCTGGGCGACAGCTTTACAGCGTTGACGTCGCCCCAAAAAAATCTCTTTTAGCGAATGGGCTGCCCCTGATTAGTCCACATCGAATGTGTCAGCTTTAAAAAATCAAAGCTAGCAGCAATCGATGGTCAATCACTCATGCCCTATCCATTGATAAGGCATGAGGTATCAGCTAAGTACGGGGGCGTTTTCTCAAGCGACTGCGGCTTACACCTGATCGGCTGACAGGCCCGCAGTCTGGCTGAAGCCACCGTCTACATAGGTGATCTCGGCGGTTACGCCAGAAGCCAGGTCTGACAGCATGAAAGCTGCTACGTTGCCGACATCTTCAATGGTGACATTGCGGCGCAGTGGCGATGCATCGGCCACGCGGCCCAGCAACTTGCCAAAGTCCTTGATGCCTGAAGCAGCCAAGGTCTTGATGGGGCCAGCAGAAATGCCGTTGGCGCGGATGGCGCGGCCATCTGCGGTGCGGCCCACGGCTTCAGCCAGGTAGCGCACTGAAGCTTCCAGCGATGCCTTGGCCAAGCCCATGGTGTTGTAGTTGGGAATAGAGCGCAGTGCGCCCAAGTATGACAGGGTCAGCAGCGACGACTTGTCGTTCAGGTAAGGCAGAGCCGCCTTGGCCATTGCGGGGAAGCTGTAGGCGCTGATGTCGTGGGCGATCTGGAAAGCTTCGCGGCTCAGACCTTCCAGGAAATTGCCTGCAATGGCTTCGCGGGGCGCGAAACCGATGGAGTGCACAAAGCCGTCAAACTTGCCCCAAGCATCGCCCAGGCCCTTGAACATGGCTTCAATCTGTGCGTCGTCGGCAACGTCGCAGTCAAAAATCAGGGTCGAGTTGAATTCAGCCGCGAAATCGGTGATGCGGTCCTTGAAACGCTCGCCCACATAGCTAAAAGCCAGTTCAGCGCCTTGCTCGTGGCAAGCCTTGGCAATACCGTAAGCGATGGAGCGGTTGGACAGCACGCCAGTGATCAGCAGCTTCTTGCCGGTCAGAAAACCCATTGTTCTTCTCCTTAGGAAATTCAGTGAAGGCCAGCCGCAGGTTTTGTACAACGCAAAAAACACAGGGCGGCGGGCCGTAGTGGTGCAGAATTGTCGCATGCGCTTTTGGAAGTTTTGTTTCTTGCTCGCAGGAGCCACTACGGTTGCCCCGACTTGGGCCGACTACGCCTACGCTTTGTGGGGGCAGCCCAAGTACGCACAAGACTTTGCACACTTTGGCTATGTCAACCCTGACGCCCCCAAAGGCGGGGAGTTGCGGCTGGTCAGCAACCTGCGGGTTTCAACCTTCGATAAATACAATCCGTTCACCATCAAAGGCAATGCACCCGCTTATTTGTCCAACTTGATGTTTGATACCTTGCTGACCGGCAGCATGGATGAAACAGCGACAGGTTATGGCCTGCTGGCAGAAGACGTGACGGTGGCCGCTGATGGCATGTCTGCCACCTTTCGCCTGCGCCGCCAAGCCCGTTTTCACGACGGCACACCGGTGCTGGCCCAGGATGTGCAGCACAGTTTTGCCACGTTGATGGGGCCGCACACCTCGCCCGCCTACAAAACTATGCTGGCCGAAGTTGCTGGCTGTGAGGTGATCAACAACCGCACGGTGCGCTTTACTTTTCGAGCGCCCAATCGTGAACTGCCACTGACCGTGGGTAGCCTGCCCATCTTCAGCCGGGCGTGGGGTGCAGGCAAGCCTTTCAGCGAGGTGGTGATGGACACCCCGATTGGCAGTGGACCCTACAAAATTGGCCCAGTGAGCTTTGGCAAAGACATTACCTACGTGCGTGATGCGCATTACTGGGCCAAAGATTTGCCTGTGCGCCGTGGCACGATCAACTTTGACCGTATCAACGTCAAAATTTACAAAGACAACACCGCCAGACTAGAAGCGCTGAAGGCGGGGGAGTTTGATTTGATGCGTTTTTACAGCGCGGGCGACTGGGCGCGGCGTGTGGATGGGCGCAAGTTCAAATCTGGCGAACTGGTCAAAGGCGAGTTCGCGCACAAGCAGCCCACTGGCTTTCAAAGCTATGTGCTCAATGCTCGCCGTCCTTTTTTGCAAGACGTGCGTGTGCGCGAAGCGCTGGGCCTGGCGCTGGACTATGAATGGATGAATCGCCAGATGTTTTACGGCGCTTACCAGCGCGTAAATGGTATTTTTGGCAATACCTTGTGCCAGACCACAGGGCTACCCAGCGCTGCCGAGCTGGCGCTGATGCAGCCTTGGGGCGATGTGCTGCCCCCTGGTGCTTTTGGCCCCATGACGGTTGCGCCACGTACGGATGGCGATAGCAGCCTGCGCGAGAACCTGCGCAAAGCCAAGGGCTTGCTGGCTGCAGCGGGCTGGACGGTGCAAGGCGGTGTGCTGCGCAACAGCGCTGGCCAGGCCATGGAGCTGGAGTACTTGGACAGCAGTGAAGTAGGCCAGCGCACCGTAGCGTCATGGCAGCGCAATTTGCAAAAGCTGGGCATCCAGCTCAATTTCCGCGCCGTGGACTATGCGCTGTACCAGCAGCGTTTGCAAAAGTTTGACTTTGATATCACATCCATTGCCTACCAGGGCACCAACAACCCGGGGCAGGAGTTTGCCGACTTGTTTGGCAGCGCATCAGCCGATCAAGAAGATTCGGGCAATTTCCCCGGTGTGAAGAGCAAGGCGGTGGATGCGTTCATTCAGGCCATGGTGTCGTCCAAGACTGAGGCGCAGTTGCTGCCTGCCTGCCACGCACTGGAGCGAGCGATTGCCCATGGGCACTATCTGATTCCGCAATGGTCGTCCAGCACGCACCGCATGGCCTATAACCAGTGGCGTCTGGAGCATCCGCAGGTGATTCCTCCGTACTCCAATGGTGAAAACTGGGTGATCGACACGTGGTGGGCACGCATGCCCCCCTTGACGGCGGAAACGGCCCCGGTGGTCTTGAAAGAACAGGCGCAATAGACATGCTGGCCTACATTCTCAAACGCATTCTTTTAATGGTGCCCACGTTGATGGGGGTGCTGCTCCTGACTTTTGTGGTCATCCAGTTCGTTCCCGGTGGCCCTGTCGAGCAGTATCTGGCCGAGGCCAAAGCAGGGGTGGGTGGAGGTGCTGAAGGCGGGGGCATGGCTTACCGGGGTGCGCAGGGGGTGGATCCACAGCGTATCGAGCAAATCAAGGCTTTGTACGGGTTTGATAAGCCGGCGCACGAGCGGTTCTTTCAAATGCTGCGCCAGTTTGCCCAATTCGATCTGGGCACCAGTTTTTTTCAGAACAAACCCGTATGGGCTTTGATTGTGGAAAAACTGCCGGTGTCCATCAGCTTGGGGTTGTGGACGTTTTTCATCAGCTATCTGGTTGCGGTGCCGCTGGGCGTGGCCAAAGCGGTGCGTGCAGGGTCGCGTTTTGATTTGGTGACCACGCTGCTGATCTTGATTGGCTACGCCATTCCGGGCTTTGTGCTGGGCGTGGCGCTGCTGGTGATTTTTGGCGGGCAGTTGCAGTGGTTTCCGCTGCGTGGGCTGACTTCGGCCAACTTCGACGAACTCAGTGCCATGGGCAAGGTGGTGGATTACCTGTGGCACATTGCGCTGCCGGTAACTGCCATGGTGGCGGGCAGCTTTGCGGTGACGGCCATGCTCACCAAGAACGCTTTCCTGGAAGAAATTCGCAAGCAATATGTGCTGACTGCGCGCGCCAAAGGCTTGAGCAAGCGGCAGGTGCTGTGGAAACACGTATTTCGCAATGCGCTGATTCCCATCATCACGGGCTTTCCGGCCGCGTTCATTGGGGCGTTCTTTGCCGGGTCGCTGTTGATTGAAACGCTGTTCTCACTGGACGGTCTGGGTCTGCTGAGCTACGAGAGTGTGATTCGCCGCGATTACCCCGTGGTGCTGGGATCGCTCTATCTGTTTACCTTGATCGGACTGGTGACCAAACTCATCAGCGACCTGTGCTACGTGTGGGTTGATCCACGCGTAAAATTTGATTGAAATATGGCTCCAATCCAAACACCGTCTGTGCAGGCAGCTATGTTGATTGAGTCTTTGCCCACCGTGGCACCACGCTCTGTCTCACCGGGGCGCAGGGCGTGGCAGCGCTTTAAGCGCAATAAGCTGGGTTTTTACAGCCTCATTTTGTTTTGCGTGATGGTGGTGCTCAGCCTGTGCGCTGAGGTGGTGAGCAACGACAAGCCGCTCATCGTGCACTATGAAGGGCAAACCTATTTCCCGCTGCTCAAAGACTATCCAGAGACAGTGTTCGGCGGCGATTTTGAAACGACCACGGACTACCTCGATCCCTACATCACAGAGCAGTTGCACAAGGGCAGCAACTGGGCGCTGTTTCCTCTCAATCGCTATGGGGAGGCAACGATCAATTATTTCGCCCAGGCCCCAAATCCTGCCCCGCCATCAGCCGCTAACTGGCTGGGCACCGATGACCGGGGGCGTGATTTGCTGGCACAGCTGCTGTATGGCTTTCGCGTAAGTGTGCTGTTTGCGCTGGCTCTGACTTTTGTTGGAGTGCTGCTGGGGGTGGTGACGGGCGCGATTCAAGGCTTTTTTGGGGGCAAGACTGATTTGGCCTTTCAGCGGTTCATTGAAATCTGGGGCTCCATGCCAGAGCTGTACCTGCTCATCATCTTCAGTGCCGTGCTGGCGCCCAGCATCAGCTTGTTGCTGGTGCTGCTCAGTCTGTTTGGCTGGATGGGGCTGTCTGACTATGTGCGCGCCGAATTTCTGCGCAATCGCCAGCTGGACTATGTCAAGGCTGCACGCGCTTTGGGCGTGCCCAATGGGCAAATTATATGGCGGCACATCTTGCCTAACAGCTTGACACCGGTGGTGACCTTTTTGCCGTTTCGCATGAGTGCCGCCATCTTGGCGCTGACGTCGCTGGACTTTTTGGGTCTGGGCGTGCCCCCTGGAACGCCCAGCTTGGGCGAGCTGCTGAGTCAGGGTAAGAACAGCATTGATGCATGGTGGATTTCGCTGGGCACGTTTGCTGTGCTGGTCATGACGCTGCTGCTGCTGACCTTTATGGGCGATGCCCTGCGCGATGCGCTGGACCCACGCAAAGCGCAAGTGACCGATGCCAAGGGGGGTGTGTGATGCAAGCGGCCGATGACAAGCTGCCACTGCTGTCTGTGCGTGACCTGAAGGTGCGCTTTGGCCGCAAGACGGTGGTGCAGGGGGTGAGCTTTGATGTGCATCCTGGAGAGAAGCTGGCTTTGGTGGGCGAGTCCGGCTCTGGCAAGACCATCACAGCTTTGAGTTTGCTACGGCTTGCGGAAGACGCACATATCAGCGGGCAAGCCTTGCTCAATGGTCGAAATCTGCTCTCGCTGACGGAGCGAGAAATGCGTGCAGTGCGCGGCGGTGATGTGGCCATGATCTTTCAGGAACCGATGACGGCGCTGAACCCGCTGATGACTGTGGGGGCTCAGGTGGCTGAGGTGCTGCAGCTCAAAGAGGCGCTGAGCAAGCAGCAGGCATGGAGGCAGGCGGTGGAGTTGCTGGCGACCACAGGTATTCCAGAGCCTGAACGCCGCGCACAAAGCTATCCGCACCAGCTCAGCGGTGGGCAGCGTCAGCGCGCCATGATTGCGATGGCGCTGGCTTCCAAACCGAAATTGCTGCTGGCAGACGAGCCCACCACGGCACTGGATGTAACGCTGCGCATGCAGGTGTTGGAGTTGCTCAGTGATCTTCAGCGCCAGACGGGGATGGCAATCTTGCTGATCACGCACGACTTGCCGTTGGTGCGCCGGTTTGCAGATCGTGCGGCCGTGATGGAGCATGGCGTATTGGTAGAGCAGGGGCCAGTGACGGCTCTTTTTGAGCACCCTAAGCATGCCTATACGCACAAACTGCTACACAGCCAGCCTGTGCGGGATGTACTGCAGACCAACCCCTGTGCCAAACCAGTGGTGCAGGCCAACCAGTTGCGTGTGGGCTACCCCGTACCGCTGGCGGGTATCAAGGGCTGGTTTGGCAAGGGTGAGTTTGTTGCGGTGCAAGGTGCGCAACTGTGCTTGCGTGAAGGGCAAACGCTGGGCGTTGTCGGAGAGTCCGGCTCAGGAAAATCCACCTTGGCACAAGCAATTTTGGGGTTGTTGCCCAGCCATGGAGAGTTGCACATCAGTGGAAAAAACTGGCAGCAGCCCGCCATGCGCAATACACCTGCCAACCAGGCGTTGCGCCGCCAGGTGCAGGTTGTTTTTCAAGACCCGTTTTCATCGCTTTCGCCGCGCATGACGGTGGAAGAAATTGTGGGCGAAGGCTTGCGCGTGCATGCCCCCGACATCAGCGAAGCAGGGCGGCGTGAACAAGTGCTGTCGGTGCTGCTGAGTGTGGGCTTGAGTGAGCAGCAGTTCCCCGGTTTGCTACAACGTTACCCGCATGAGTTTTCGGGGGGGCAGCGCCAGCGCTTGGCGGTGGCGCGAGCTTTGATCTTGCGCCCCAAAATTTTGGTGCTGGATGAGCCCACCAGCGCGCTGGATGTGACGATCCAAAAGCAAGTGCTGGGTTTGCTGCAGCGGCTGCAGCGGGAGCTGGGGCTGAGCTATCTGCTTATCACACACGATATGGAAGTGATTCGCGCCATGGCGCACGATGTTTTGGTAATGAAAAACGGCGAGGTGGTGGAGCAGGGCTCGGTCGATGCTGTACTGGGGCAGCCTCAGCATCCCTACACCCAGAAACTGGTCACGGCAACCTTTTAGCCAGCTTCGCTGCGCAGCGTGGGGTGCACGCAGCGTTGCATGTTTTGCCGTATCTTTACAAGGCATTGGGCTGAGCGTTGCTTGGCGTGCCTAGCATTGGCGTTGTCAGCAATCGCCCAAGAAAGGGGTCGCTATGAACAAGCAATACGTGACCGCAGCAATGACCGCATTGGTCCTGGCTGCATCCTCCCTCACCGCCGTAGCCCAGCCACGCCATGGCGGTGGTGACTGGCAAGGTCAAGGGGCTTCACAACGCCCTTCGCATGGCGCCCATAAGGGGCAGCAAGCGCACAAGCCGGCAAAGCCTGTCGCACCTGCGTATCGCCCTGGCGCGCAGCCAAACCAGGGGCATCCACACGGAATGCCTCCGGGGCAGGCCAAACGCATGGGTGCAGGCCCGCAGCACAACTGGGTTAAGGGCAGCCGCGTGCCGCCGCAATACCGCTCATCCCACTATGTGGTTAACGACTGGCGCGGTCATGGCCTCAAGCGTCCTGCGCGTGGCCAGCAGTGGGTGCAATATGGTGGCGACTATCTGCTGGTGGCCGTGGCCACGGGCGTGATTGCGCAACTGGTTCTGGGTTATTGACGGTTGCACATGAGCACTTGGGTGCGCGGTGATTGATTTTTTGCGTTTACTTTTAAGTGTCTGCCCTAGGTTTTTGCAAGGTGCGGCAACGCAGTGAAGTTATTGCTCTGTAAAACAAAGAGCCGATGCCATGGGTATCGGTTCTTTGTTTTAATAGCAGCTAGCGCATGACTGGTGGTGCATTGCAATATAAAACACTTTCAAAGCATTGCTGTGTAAGCGCTAGTAGCTTACTTATTTGTAGCTGCCTGTGGGATTGACGCCATCTTGGTGTACCCATAGCACTTTCTGGCTGTCCACGCCCAGTAATTGCGCTTGGTGCAGCAGTCGCTCTTCCACGCCTTCTGGCAACGATGGCTGGCGCGAGAGAATCCAGAAATACTCGAGGTTGGAGCCAATCACCATGGCCCATTGGTAATTTTCATCCAGCGCGACTACGTTGTAGCCGCCATAAAACGGTCCAAAAAATGACACCTTGAGTGCCGCAATGTCCGGTGCAATCGTCGGATGGGCTTTGCCGTGCGAAATTTTCCACTCGCCGCGCTTGGGGTCGTAGCCGCGGTTGATCACCTGGATGCTGCCATTGGGGTTGAGGTTGTACTCGGCTTGCGTGCGCTGCAGACCTTTCTCAAAACTGTGCTCAATGCGGGCTACTTCGTACCATTTACCCAGATAGCGGTCAAGGTTGAAGTCGCCGACAGGCTGAATGCCCTCAGGAATGCGCGGGTTGCGCGTTGCATAGATGGCGGCTCCCGCCAGTGCGGCCAGGCCAATCGTGCACAGCACAGCATTGCCCGCCGTCACGCTAGAGCGGCTGGGGGATGAAACTGCGGGTGCGTTGGTGGGATGCAGCGCTGTTTTAAGGCTTTGCACTGTATTTTGTAATTTGGTGGAGGCCTTGCACTTGGGGCAAGCGCAGTGGATGTTGGCCTTACAAGAACGGTCAAAGAAAGACATGGGCATGATCCTGTGTCAAAAAATGCAGAAACAGGCACCTTTTAGGCGCACTCGAATGCACACAGTATTTGTAGCAGAAGGCTTGCGCCGGTGTAGGTCACGTCCGTGAATCCGTGTGCTGATGTGCTGAGCTTGTGGTGTGTATGCCCAAAAATGGCAGTAAAAAGAGAAGAATGCCCAGATGTGAGACAATTTTTTGAATCCCGCCGTCACGTTGCCTTGCAGTGTGTGGAAAAATAACGGGTTTACTGAAACCTCAACTGGAGAGATTGCCATGGGCAATAAGATCGTTACTGAAGCTGACCGCAAGCGCACACCCCGTCCTGTTGCCCCTAACGGCGTAACTTTGTTGCCACAAGGCCGTGGCCAGCGCTCGAGCTTGGAGCGTGGTGCTCACACTCGCAGCAAGAAGAGCGCCGGCAAGCGCCCTCACTCGGGTTAATCCATCGAAGCATGTTTGGATGATTCGTTATCCAAATTTGCCCAAGAAAGCCTCAGGCCCTGTCTGGGGCTTTTTTTATGGATGATGCAAAGGCCGCAAAGTTGTCTGCTTTGCTCTGCATTTCGAAAAAAGACAGCGTGTGTGGATCGGTTGTCGTTAGGATGCATGGCTTTAAAGCCATGATGCTGCCCCTGTGAGGGGTTGTGGAGTCAGTTGAAGATGTACCGTGACAAGCCCTCAGATACCATGCAGCACGTGACGGCGCATGACAGCGCAACTTGGCAGGTGGTGTGCCTGTGCGCGGCATGGTGCGGTGTGTGTCGCCAGTACGAGCCAGAATTTTTGGCCATTCAAGCAACATTTCCCCAAATCCGCTTTGTCTGGGTGGATGTGGAAGACCAAGAAGAAATAATGGGCGATGTCGATGTGGAGACATTTCCCACATTGCTGATCGGGCAGGGCGCTGAACCGTTATTTTTTGGGCCTGTGCTGCCCCAAGTTAAAGTGCTGGAGCGGTTGCTGGCCTCCTTGTTACAGGCCCCACAGAAAGCTTCCTCCATGCCGCCAGAAGCTGTACCACTATGGCAACGAATTACAGCGCAATAGCTATGATTGCTGCAGGAAATCCGGGTGCTTGACATTGCGAATCAATGCTTTGCGGATACAATAGAACATTCACGACCAAACGGGCGGGTATTAACCGCCCTTTTTTTTGGTCGCTTGCATTTGGAGCTCGAAGCCGCCAGCAAGCAATTGCAGGATGGTTATCGGGTTTTTTGTACTTCCGGGATTGAACTGAGCACGTGGCACTACAGCAAATTGTTGAACAAATCGTAACGGGTCTAGGCTATGACCTGGTGGAGATCGAGCGTTCCGCTGGCGGATTGCTTCGTGTCACCGTTGACTTGCCTTGGCAGGCTCCGCAAGAAGGTGCGGATCCTGTGCCGGAGGCTTTCGTGACCGTAGAGGATTGCGAAAAGGTCACGCGTCAACTGCAATTTGCGCTGGAAGTCGATGGTATTGATTACACGCGTCTGGAAGTGTCGTCTCCTGGAATCGATCGCCCCCTGCGCAATGAACAGGACTTTGTTCGTTTCGCTGGTGCAGAAATTGACATCACCCTCAAGGAGGCCATTGGGGCTGCTGGTGGTGGTGTGGTGAATGCAAACCGTAAGAAATTCCGGGGTACGCTGGAGCGTGCTGAATCGGGTGGCTGGCAGATCGTCTGGAGTGACGAGCCGCCGCGCAAGCCCGGTGCGAAAGTGAGCAAAAAGCGTGAGCCGGCGCCGTTACAGGCAATGGGCTTTACGCTGCAAGAGCTGCGAGAGGCGCGTTTGGCGCCCGTGGTGAGTTTCAAGGGGCGTGGCGCTAAGCCCGCTTGAGATAGAGCACAAGAGCTAGATGGGTGCCCAAGCTGGTGCCACCGCTTGAAAGAATTGAAATTAGGAGAGTCATCGCATGAACCGCGAACTGTTGATGTTGGTTGAGGCCATTTCGCGCGAAAAGAACGTAGAACGCGATGTGGTGTTTGGCGCTGTTGAGTTGGCTTTGGCGCAAGCTACCAAAAAGCTGTACGAAGGCGAAGCGGATATTCGCGTTGCGATTGATCGCGACAGCGGCGATTACGACACCTTCCGCCGTTGGGTGGTGGTGCCTGATGACGCCGGTCTGCAAAACCCCGAAGCTGAAGAAATGCTGATGGATGCGGAAGACCGCGTTCCAGGTATTCAGGTCGGTGAGTTCATTGAAGAGCAAATCGAGTCGTTGCCAATCGGGCGTATCGGTGCGATGACTGCCAAGCAAGTAATCTTGCAAAAAATTCGTGACGCTGAGCGCGAAATGCTGCTCAACGAATTCATGGCCCGCGGTGAAAAGATTTTCACAGGCACCGTCAAGCGCATGGACAAGGGCGACATCATTGTCGAATCCGGTCGTGTTGAAGGCCGCCTGCGTCGCAGCGAGATGATCCCCAAGGAGAATCTGCGCAACGGTGACCGTGTACGCGCCATGATCATGGAAGTGGACTTGACCCTGCGTGGCGCACCTATCGTGCTGTCGCGTTCGGCCCCCGAGTTCATGATTGAGCTGTTCCGCAACGAAGTGCCAGAAATCGAGCAAGGTTTACTGGAAATCAAGAGCTGCGCACGCGATCCCGGCAGTCGTGCCAAGATCGCGGTTGTTTCGCACGATAAGCGCGTGGATCCAATCGGAACCTGCGTGGGCGTCCGTGGCACCCGAGTGAATGCTGTAACCACAGAGTTGGCGGGCGAGCGCGTAGACATCGTGCTGTGGTCGGAAGACCCTGCGCAGTTTGTGATTGGCGCTTTGGCTCCTGCCAACGTTTCTTCCATCGTTGTAGATGAAGAAAAGCACGCCATGGATGTGGTGGTGGATGAAGAAAATCTTGCCATCGCCATTGGTCGTGGTGGTCAGAATGTGCGCCTGGCGTCCGATCTGACTGGCTGGAAGATCAACATCATGGATGCGGCAGAATCTGCCCAGAAACAAGCTGAAGAGACCGATGGTGCTCGCAAGCTGTTCATGGAGAAGCTGGATGTGGACGAAGAGTTCGCTGGCATCTTGGTAGATGAAGGTTTTAGCAGCTTGGAAGAGGTGGCCTATGTGCCCTTGTCCGAGATGCTGGGAATTGAAGCTTTTGATGAGGAAACCGTGACTGAGCTGCGCGCCCGTGCCAAGGATGCGTTGCTGACCATGGAAATTGCTCAAGAAGAAAGCGTCAGCGAAGTCTCGCAAGAGTTGCGTGACTTGGAAGGTCTGACACCTGAGTTGGTGGCCAAATTGGCTGCTGGCGGAGTGTTGACTCGTGATGACTTGGCCGATTTGGCCATCGATGAACTGACCGAATTGACCGGTCAAACTGATGACGAAGCCAAGGCTTTGATCATGAAGGCGCGTGAACATTGGTTCACCGACGGTCAGGAATAAGGGTCAGGGAGGATCGAACGGAGTATGTCTTTGAACACTGTTGCTGAGTTCGCTAGCGAACTTAAAAAATCCCCTGAGACTCTGCTGGAACAACTCAATGCCGCTGGTGTGGCAAAGAGTTCTGGCACTGATGCCTTGACCGAAACGGACAAGCAAATGTTGTTGTCGCACCTCAAAGCCAGCCATGGCTCTGAAGGCGACGGCAAAAAGAAGATCACGCTGACGAAAAAGTCGACCAGCGAGATCAAGCAGGCCGATGCCACTGGCAGAGCCCGCACTATTCAAGTGGAAGTGCGCAAAAAACGTACTTTCATCAAACGTGACGATGCCCCCGAGGTAGTTGCCGAAGCTGCTGCCCGTTCTGCGCAAGCTGCACAGGCTTCCCAAGAGCTGGTGCGCCGCGAGGAAGAAGTCCGCAAGCAAGCAGAGATGATTAGCCAAGAAGAAGTTGAATTAGCGCAAACGCGCCATGAGCGTGAAGAGCGCGAAGACCGTGTGCGCAAAGAGCGCGAAGCGGAAGAGCGCGCTGCTGCTTACGCAGCAGCCGAAGCCGTGAAGGCTCGCCAAGCCAAAGAAGCGCAAAAAGAAGCTGCTGCAGGTAATGCAGCGTTTGCTGAAGCGCGTGCCAAGGCGCAAGCTGACGCACGTGCCAAGGCCGATGACGAATCCCGTCAGCGTCAGGCTGAAGAAGCTGCTCGCGCCAAGGATCTGGAAGATCGTCGTCGCAAGGCTTTGCAAGAAGCTGAAGCTATTCGCGCCATGATGGCTGCACCTAAGAAGGTGCTGGTCGCCAAGAAGCCTGAAGAGCCCAAGAAGGTTGTTGCTCCAGCTCCGGCTGCAGATGCCAAGAAGACAACCACTTCCAAGGATGCCAAGCCTGCTGCAGGCGCTGCTACAACAGCACCTGGCCGCGCCGGTGCCAAGGACAAGGAAGTCAAGTCTTCCAAGTTGTCTTCAACTTGGTCGAATGACGCAAACGGCAAGAAGAAGGAAATCAAGACCCGTGGCGACAGCTCGGGTGGCGTGGGTAACCGTTCCAACTGGCGCGGTGGTCCTCGTGGTGGCCGTCGTGGCAACGACCGCAACGATCACCAGCAGCAGCAACAGCAGCCAGAATTCCGTGCGTTGGAAATCTCGGTGCCAGAAACCATCACTGTGGCTGAATTGGCTCACAAGATGGCAGTCAAGGCATCCGAGCTGATCAAGGTGCTGATGAAGATGGGCCAGATGGTCACCATCAACCAGCCTTTGGACCAAGACACCGCCATGATCGTGGTGGAAGAAATGGGCCACACAGCCAAGATCGCTGCGCTGGATTCTCCAGAAGCGTTCAGCGAGGAAGATACTTCCAAGTACACCGGTGAACTGGTCTCGCGTGCTCCTGTCGTTACCGTCATGGGTCACGTTGACCACGGTAAGACTTCGCTGCTGGATTACATCCGCCGCAGCAAAGTGGCAACCGGCGAAGCCGGTGGTATTACCCAGCACATTGGTGCCTACCATGTGACGACCGAACGCGGTATGGTGACGTTCCTGGACACTCCGGGTCACGAGGCGTTTACCGCTATGCGTGCCCGTGGTGCCAAGTCCACCGACATCGTAATTTTGGTCTGTGCTGCCGATGACGGCGTGATGCCTCAGACCAAGGAAGCTATCAAGCACGCCAAGGCTGCTGGTGTGCCGATCGTGGTTGCCATTACCAAGTCTGACAAGCCCGACGCGAACCCTGAGAAGGTCAAGCAAGAGCTGGTGGTCGAAGAGGTGGTGCCGGAAGAGTACGGTGGTGATTCTCCGTTCATCTCCGTGTCCTCCAAGACCGGTGCTGGCGTTGATGCGCTGCTGGAACAAGTTCTGCTGCAAGCCGAAGTGCTGGAGCTGAAGGCTGCAGTGGACGCGTCCGCCAAGGGTCTGGTGATCGAGGCTGAACTGGACAAGGGCCGCGGCCCCGTGGCTACGGTGCTGGTGCAATCCGGTACGCTGAAGGTCGGTGACGTGGTGCTGGCTGGTCAAACCTATGGCCGCGTGCGCGCCATGCTGGACGAAGACGGCAAGCAGACCAAGTCTGCTGGTCCTTCGATCCCAGTGGAAATCCAGGGTCTGTCCGACGTGCCTTTGGCCGGCGACGACTTCATGGTCATGGCCGATGAGCGCCGTGCCCGCGAAATCGCGACTTACCGTGCGGGCAAGTTCCGCCACACCAAGCTGGCCAAGCAGCAAGCTGCCAAGCTGGAGAACATGTTCTCGGACATGACTTCTGGCAACGTGCAGACACTGCCTTTGATCATCAAGGCCGACGTACAAGGCTCGCAAGAAGCGCTGGCAACATCGCTGCTCAAGCTGTCTACCGACGAAGTCAAGGTACAGATCGTGTACTCTGGCGTGGGTGGTATTTCCGAGTCCGACGTCAACTTGGCGCTGGCTTCCAAGGCCATCATCATCGGCTTCAACGTGCGTGCTGACGCTCAGGCTCGTAAGACGGCTGAAAGCAACGATGTGGATCTGCGTTACTACAACATCATTTACGACGCCGTAGATGAAGTGAAGTCCGCCATGTCCGGCATGCTGGCTCCTGAAAAGCGCGAAGAGATCATCGGTATGGCCGAGATCCGCACTGTGTTCGTGGCAACCAAGATCGGTACGATTGCTGGTTCCTACATCACCCAGGGTCATGTGGTCCGCAACGCACACTTCCGTTTACTGCGCGACAACGTGGTTATCTACACGGGTGAGATCGAATCGCTGCGCCGCTTGAAGGACGATGTCAAGGAAGTCAAGGAAGGCTTCGAGTGCGGTATCAAGCTGCGCAACTACAACGACATCCGCGAAAACGACGTGCTGGAAGTTTTCGAAATCAAGGAAATTGCACGTACGCTGTAAACCATAGCTTTCAGCGCTGATGAATAAAGGGTTTGAAGGTCGAAAGGCTTTCAAACCCTTCTCTGACTAGCGCTACTAGCTCATAATTTTTAATGCCACCTAAACGTAAATCTGCTGCGCCTAACCGCAGCTTCAAAGTTTCTGACCAGATCCAGCGTGATCTGTCGGAGCTGATCGCCCGCGAGTTGAAGGACCCGCGTGTTGGCATGGTCACACTGCAAGGCGTTGAAGTGACGCCCGACTATGCGCACGCCAAAGTGTTTTTCAGCTTGCTGATCGGTGACCCGGATGAGTCGCAAAAGGCGTTGAACCAAGCTGCAGGCTTTCTGCGCAATGGCTTGTTCAAGCGTTTGCACATCCACACCGTGCCTACTTTACACTTCGTCTACGACCGCACCTCAGAGCGTGCTGCTGACATGAACGCCTTGATTGCCAAGGCTGTGGCGTCACGCGGCCCTGAAGAAGGCTAAGCAATGAACGCCACACGCACCAGGGTGCAGCGGCGCCCTGTGCATGGGGTGTTGCTGCTCGATAAACCGCTGGGTCTTTCCAGTAATGACGCTTTACAGAAGGTAAAGTGGTTGTTGCGTGCGGAAAAAGCCGGCCACACTGGAACTTTGGACCCCCTTGCCACAGGCGTGCTGCCGCTGTGTTTTGGGGCTGCCACCAAGTTCAGTCAGTTGCAGCTGGAAGCTGCCAAGACCTATATTGCTGTCGCTCGCTTAGGCCAGACCACCACCACTGCTGATGCAGAGGGTGAGGTTTTGCGTGAGCGGGTGGTGGATATGTCGGCCATCACGCCAGCGCTGCTGGCGCAGGTGCAGGCCCGCTTTACGGGTCCTATCCAGCAAGTGCCGCCTATGTACAGTGCCCTCAAGAAAGATGGCAAGGCGCTGTATGAATATGCGCGCGCAGGTATTGAAATTGAGCGTCCTGCACGCAATGTAACTATTCATGCACTGGACATTATTTTGTGCAAGGATGCGGACGGTTTTGATGCCCTGCAGCTGACAGTCACCTGCAGCAAGGGTACTTATATTCGTACGTTGGCAGAGGATGTGGGTGAAGCGCTGGGTTTCGGCGCGCACCTGCGTTCACTGCGCCGTACTGACACGGGCGGCATTGGTGTCGATCGTTGCATCACTTTGGATGCCTTGATCAACATGCCCGAAGAAGAGCGCATGAGCGTGGTGCAGCCGGCAGATTGTCTGCTGCATGACCATACGCGCGTGACGCTGGATGCGAGTGAAAGCGGCCGGTTTCTGACCGGTTTGCGTCGCCGCGGTGAATGGCCCGATGCCGAGGCTGTCGCAGTTTATGGAGATGAACCACGCGCCTTGCTGGGTGTGGGGCACATCACAAGTGGGGAGCTGATTCCTGATCGCCTGCTCAGCCCCCTAGAAATTCAACAAATTTTGGAAGGCACGCCGCGCCCACAAGACCGCGGCATTTTGGAAATCGTATGAGCAAACAAATCCGCAACATCGCCATCATCGCGCACGTTGACCATGGCAAAACCACAATGGTTGACCAACTGCTGCGCCAATCGGGCACTTTTGCCGAGCACGAAAAAGTGGTCGACACCGTCATGGACAACCACGCCATTGAACGTGAGCGTGGCATTACGATTTTGGCCAAAAACTGTGCCGTATCGTGGAACGATACCCACATCAACATTCTTGACACACCCGGTCACGCGGACTTCGGTGGTGAAGTTGAGCGCGCTCTGTCCATGGTGGACGGTGTGGTGCTGCTGATCGATGCGCAAGAAGGCCCTATGCCCCAGACGCGTTTCGTGACCAAGAAGGCTTTGGCCCTGGGTCTGAAGCCTATCGTGGTGGTTAACAAGGTGGACAAGCCCGGTGCCAACCCCGACAAGGTGGTGAACGCTGCGTTTGACCTGTTCGACAAGCTGGGTGCTACTGACGAGCAGCTGGACTTCCCCGTGGTGTACGCATCGGGCATCAACGGCTGGTCTTCCAAAGTAGAAGGCGCACCAGGTGAAAAGTGGGGCGAAGACATGTCGGCCCTGTTTGACACCATCTTGGAGCACGTGCCTTTCGTGCAAGGCGATGCCACTGCACCTTTGCAGTTGCAAGTGTCTGCGCTTGACTACTCCACGTTTGTGGGCCGTATCGCTGTGGGCCGTATCACCCAGGGTACTTTGAAGGTTGGCCAGAACGTGCAAGTGATGGCCGGTCCTGATGGCAAGGCTTACAACGGCAAGATCAACCAGATCCACAAGTTCCAGGGTATCGACCGCGTGCAAGCCACGGAAGCCGGTCCTTCGGAAATCGTGCTGATCAACGGTATCGAAAACATCGGTATCGGTGAAACCATCACTGACCCCACTAATCCCCAGCCTCTGCCGATGCTGAAGATTGACGAGCCCACACTGACCATGAACTTCTGCGTGAACAACTCGCCTTTGGCGGGCCGCGAAGGCAAGTACGTGACCAGCCGTCAAATCTGGGACCGCCTGCAAAAGGAACTGCGCTCGAACGTGGCTTTGCGCGTCAAGGAAACCGACGAAGACGGTATCTTTGAAGTGATGGGCCGTGGCGAATTGCACCTGACCATTTTGATTGAAGAAATGCGCCGTGAAGGCTATGAACTGGCCGTGTCCAAGCCACGCGTGGTGTTCAAGGACATCAACGGTGTCAAGCACGAGCCAATCGAGCTGGTGACTGTGGACATCGAAGAAGGTCACCAAGGCAGCGTGATGCAAGCCTTGGGCGAGCGCAAGGGTGAACTGGTGAACATGGAACCCGATGGCCGCGGTCGCGTTCGTCTGGAATACCGTATTCCTGCCCGTGGCCTGATCGGCTTTACCAACGAGTTCATGAACATGACCCGTGGTTCGGGCCTGATCGCCAACATCTTTGACAGCTACGAACCCCATAAGGGTGACATCGGTGGCCGCAAGAACGGCGTGCTGATCTCCATGGACGACGGTGAAATCTTCACCTACGCCCTGGGCAAGCTGGACGACCGTGGTCGTATGTTTGTGAAGGCCAACGACCCTGTGTACGAAGGCATGATCATTGGTATCCACAGCCGTGACAACGATCTGATCGTCAACGCCACGCGTACCAAGCAGCTGACCAACTTCCGTGTATCTGGTAAGGAAGACGCGATCAAGATCACGCCTCCTATCCAGCTGTCGCTGGAATACGGTGTTGATTTCATTGAAGACGACGAGCTGCTGGAAATCACGCCTACCAGCCTGCGCGTACGCAAGCGTTTCTTGAAGGAACACGAGCGCAAGCGTGCTCAGCGCGACAACTAAGCCGCGTTCAGCTTACTTACAAAAGGCCGCCTTGTGCGGCCTTTTTTCATGTCAGCGTGCCCTTGAAATGCAGCCAGAGTGACAAAACAAAAGCGCCGCTTGCGGTATCGTGCTCACTTTGTTGGAGACAGTTGGAGCACAAAAATATGTCACAGACCCCTGCAGACGTTCTGGCCGAAGTACGCGGCCATATTGGATTCATTACCCTGAACCGGCCCAAAGCCATCAATGCCTTGTCACTGGGCATGGTGCGCGATTTGCTGGCGCAATTGCTGATCTGGAAAGATGATCCCAAAGTACTGGCCGTGGCCATTCGCGGCAGCCACAAAGAGGGCGTGTTTGGGCATTTTTGTGCGGGTGGTGACATTCGATTCCTGCACCAGGCGGGCAGCACGGGCAATCCAGAGCTGGAAGACTTCTTCACGGAAGAGTACGCGCTCAACCACCTGATCTTTACTTACCCCAAGCCTTACATCGCCTTCATGGACGGCATTGTGATGGGCGGCGGTATGGGCATTAGCCAAGGTGCCAGCCTGCGTCTTGTGACTGAAAAAACCAAGATGGCCATGCCCGAGACCATCATTGGCCTGTTCCCGGATGTGGGGGGGGGCTACTTCCTCTCGCGCTGCCCGGGTGCTGTGGGCGAGTGGCTGGCGTTGACGGGCGATACCATCCTGGCGGCTGAAGCCCTGGCCTTTAATTTGGCTGATGCCTATGTGCCTGCCGCAGAGCAGGGCGCTTTGTGGGAGGCACTGGGCGCGCAGCCGTTTGCCGATGGGGATGCCGTGCACACCTTTGTGCAGGCACGCACCCAGCCCCATGCACCGCAACCCGTGCGCGATGTGCAGCAGATCAACCGTATTTTTGCGTTGCCCACGGTGCGCGACATCATCAGCACCTTGGAGGCAGATACCAGCGAGTGGGCGCAAGCCACCGCAGCTGCACTGCGCAAGCGCTCGCCTTTGATGCTGTTTGTGGTGCTGGAGCAAATACGCCGCGCGCGCAGCATGGATGTTGCCGATGATTTGCGCATGGAGCGCGACATGGTGCGCCACTGTTTTTACCTGCGCCCCGGCCAAAGCGAAACGGTGGAGGGCATCCGTGCGCTGGCGGTGGACAAAGACCACAACCCGCAATGGAGCCCCGTGCGCATTGAAGACGTGCCTGAAGATTTGTGGAAAGCGTTTTTTGTCAGCCCGTGGCCTGCGCACTCACACCCCTTGGCTCACCTCAAAGACTGAAGTAGATGCAAAAAAACCACGCAAGGCACAGGCGTGGTTTTTTAAAAACAGAAGCACTAAGCGCTGGTATTGAAAGGGTTTCAGATAGTTTTGTATCTGAAACCACCGTGGATGAAGCGCTAGCTGCTATTTTTTTGGATGTTGGCGTTTAACGGTTGCGGCTTTTCATGGCGCGCTCCACCTCGCGCTTGCCTTCTCTATCCTTGATTACATCGCGCTTGTCATGCTCGCCCTTGCCCTTGGCCAAGGCAATGTCGCATTTCACCAGGCCGTTTTTCCAGTGCAGATTCACGGGCACCAAGGTAAAGCCTTTTTGCTCCACTTTGCCAATCAAACGCTTGATGTCGTCTTTTTTCATCAACAGCTTTTTAATGCGTGCTGAATCGGGGGTGACGTGCGTGGACGCGGTCTTGAGTGGCTGGATTTGGCAACCGATCAAGAACAGCTCGCCGTCTTTGATGATCACGTAGCCGTCGGTCAACTGTGCCTTGCCGCTGCGCAAGGCTTTGACTTCCCAGCCGTGCAGCACAATGCCTGCCTCGTGGCGCTCTTCAAAGTAATAGTTGAACGCCGCTTTTTTGTTATCCGCAATGCGAGATGGTGTTTCTGATTTTGTTGCCATGGGTCTTTCTGGGCGGGTGACCCGCAGATGCCGGGCTCTACCTACAATGGGCGTTTCTCCCGCTGAACAGCAATTCTAGTTTCTCCAGCCGTGCGTGGCCCGTTGGTGCAGCAATGCCCCAGGCATGCGCCGTGCTGGCTTTGTGCTTTCATGAAAAACGTTAACAAGTCTGTTCTTATTTGGTATAGCCCCGAAGAAATGTTTGCCTTGGTGGCGGACGTTGCAAGCTATCCAGAATTTTTGCCCTGGTGCTCGCACACCAAGGTGCTGGAGCAGGACGCAACGAGCATGACGGCGGAAGTCGGCATGTCGATGGGCGCACTGCGCAAATCCTTTGTGACACGCAATGTGCACGAAGGCAGGACCAAGATCAGCATGCGCTTGGTCAAAGGCCCGTTTTCGCGCCTGGAAGGCCACTGGATTTTTCACCCCGTAGGCGATGGCTCGCAGCGTGCCTGCAAAGTCGAGCTGCAGCTCGATTACGGCTTTGACAGCGTGGCCATTGCTACGCTGATTGGCCCTGTTTTTGACCGCATTGCCAACTCAATGGTTGATGCCTTCATCAAACGTGCTGAAAAAGTTTATGGCTGATGCCAGCATGCTGAAGGTGCAGGTGGTCTGGGCGGACGCCAGCGCCGCAGTGCAAGAGCGAGCGGTAGCACTGCCTGAGGGGGCGTGCTTGCAAGATGCTCTTGACGCCTGTGGCCTGCAGTTGACGGCGTCTCAATCTTGCGGTGTCTGGGGTCGTAGCAAACCATTGGATTGCGCCTTGCAAGAGGGTGACCGTGTGGAGCTGTACCAGCCCCTCAAGGTTGATCCCAAAGTAGCGCGTCGCGAGCGGTTTGCCAAGCAGGGCGCGCGCAGTGCAGGGCTGTTTGCCAGCCGGCGCACCCACAGCAAAGCTGGTTACTGATTCAAATTCTGAAGAAGTGGAGCAGGTGGTTCAGGAGCAATTGCTCTTGATTGCCTGCTGCGCGCGCTGCAAATCGGCCTTGCGCTGCTCTTCGGTCATAAAGCCACGTTCGCCTTTGGCATTGACGGTGCCCAGCAGGCTGCCTGACTGCAGCGTGGCTTGTGCTGAGCGTGCGCGCTGGCAGTTTTCTTGGCGTGCCTGGGCTTGTTGGGCTTTTTGCTTTTTTTCCTCAGCTTCTTCGGCCTTGCGCTTGGCGGCTTCTAGGGCCTTTTGCTTGGCCTCATCTTCAGCAGCTTGTTTGGCCTGTGCGGCGGCTTCTGGTGTTTGGGCTGTGGGCGTCGCTTCGGCTTCAGTCTGGATGGGTTGCACAGGCTGTGAGGGCTGTGCAGATTTAGGTGGCAAGGCGGCAGTTTCTGCACTGGGGTAAACCACGCGGGGACTGGAAGAACGTGCGCCGTGAGGTTGCTTCAAAATCTGCTCAGGCGCAATGTGTGCAGGTGGTGGCCGATCACTGAACACTTTGCGACCGGCTTCATCAATCCATTGCCATTGGGCCAAAACACTGCTGCTGCAAATGCTCAAGACAGCTGCAATCCATAGTTTGTGGGTGTTCATGGCTTTCAGTTTAGCGCGATCGTGCAAGGTTTCTTGTTGCATGTTTGGCACGGGTTAATGCTGAGAAAGCTACAATCTTTCTTTTGGAGCCTTCACAATGCGCCTTCTCGGAAAAGCACTGACATTCGACGACGTTCTGCTCGTTCCCGCCTACTCCGAAGTCCTGCCCAAGGACGTAACTCTCTCCACACAGTTCACACGCAACATCACGTTGAACCTGCCTTTGGTCTCTGCGGCCATGGACACGGTGACCGAAGCGCGTCTGGCGATTGCCATTGCCCAAGAAGGTGGCATTGGCGTGATCCACAAGAACATGACAGCCCAAGAGCAAGCGGCTGAAGTGGCTAAGGTCAAACGCCATGAATCCGGTGTGGTAATTGATCCTGTCGTGATCACTCCAGATCACACCGTTTTGCAAGTGCTGCAGCTGTCGGAAGAGCGTGGCATTTCGGGCTTTCCCGTGTGCGATGGTGGCAAGGTGGTCGGTATTGTGACCAGCCGTGACGTGCGCTTTGAGACCCGCTACGACGTCAAGGTCAGCCAGATCATGACGCCCCGCGAGAAGCTGATCACCGTCAATGAAAAAGACGGCACCACGCCCGCACAAGCCAAAGCACTGCTCAACAAGCACAAGCTGGAGCGTATCTTGGTGGTCAACGATGCATTCGAGCTCAAGGGCCTGATCACCGTTAAAGACATCAACAAGCAAACCAATTTCCCTAACGCAGCGCGTGACTCCGCTGGCCGCCTGCGTGTGGCTGCCGCTGTGGGTGTGGGTGCTGGCACCGAAGAGCGTGTTGACCTGCTGTCCAAGGCTGGTGTTGACGCTGTGGTGGTCGATACCGCCCATGGTCACTCCAAGGGAGTGATTGATCGCGTGCGCTGGGTCAAGCAAAACTACCCGCACCTTGAAGTCATTGGCGGCAATATCGCCACCGGCGCAGCCGCGCTGGCTTTGGTTGAGGCGGGTGCTGACGCGGTGAAGGTCGGTATTGGCCCCGGGTCGATTTGCACGACACGTATCGTTGCTGGCGTGGGCGTGCCCCAGATCATGGCGATCTCTAACGTGGCCGAAGCCCTCAAGGGCACTGGCGTACCTTTGATTGGTGACGGTGGCATCCGCTTCTCGGGTGACATCGCCAAGGCGCTGGCTGCCGGTGCTTCTACCATCATGATGGGTGGCATGTTTGCGGGTACTGAAGAGGCTCCTGGCGAAGTGATCCTGTACCAGGGCCGTTCGTACAAGAGCTACCGCGGCATGGGCTCTATCGGGGCCATGCAGCAAGGCTCGGCCGACCGTTACTTTCAAGAGTCTTCCACTGGCAACCCCAATGCAGACAAGTTGGTGCCAGAAGGTATTGAAGGCCGTGTGCCCTATAAGGGCTCGATGGTCTCCATCATTTACCAAATGGCTGGCGGCGTGCGTGCCTCTATGGGCTACTGCGGTTGCGCCACCATTGCCGAAATGGGTGAGAAGGCTGAGTTTGTAGAGATCACCGCAGCCGGTATCCGTGAATCTCATGTGCACGACGTGCAAATCACCAAGGAAGCGCCAAATTACCGCGCCGACTGAGTGATGGGCTAATTGGCCCACAGGTCACAAGCGGGGTTGGCATGGCTGGCCCCGCTTTTATTTTTTCAGGAGTCCCTCATGAAACTTGCCGAAGCACTGCTGCTGCGCGCTGATCTGAAGAAGAAACTGGCCTCGCTGCGTGAGCGTATTGGCCGCAACGCCATGCTGCAAGAAGGTGAGGTGCCGCAGGAGAAGGTTGAAGATCTGTTGGCCCAAGCGACTTCTGCATTGCAAGAGCAGCAAAAACTGGTGCGCAGCATCAATGCCACCAATGCATCAGCCAAACTTGCTGATGGCCGTTTGTTGGCCGATCTGCTGGCGCAGCGCGACATGCTGATTGAGCAGCACTCTTTGCTGACCAGTACCATCGCGGCTACGCACAAAGAGGTCGATCGCTACAGCCAGCGCGAGATCAAATGGGTGCCGCAAATCAACGTAGCCAGTTTGCAAAAGCAGGTGGATGACCTGTCGCGCAAGATTCGCGAAGTGAATGTGGCAGTGCAAGCGGCCAACTGGCAAATTGATATCTGAGCATTGCTATTGAGTTTCGGAGCGCCACGGGCGAGTGCAAAGACCTCGGTGAGGCCAAGAGGTTGAAAATAAGTTGGTCTCTCCTGTAGAGCGTGAAGGGCAGCGCTGGTGCTAAAACCACCGGACCAATCAGCCCATCACCTTTGACAGCGTACATGTGACACTGCACACAGCACTACCTTGCACTGACGTGGCGCTCCCCTTTATGCCAATAGCCATTCTTTTTTGACTAGAATTGAAAATTCTGGTCAGAATGCTAAAATCTAGCCTGATTTCAACCCCAAGCTAGCTGCTTAATCTTCCACTCCATGCAATCCGTCGGTATCTACGAAGCCAAAACTCGTTTTTCTGCCTTGATCGAATTGGTCGAGCAGGGCGAAGAAGTGCGCATCACGCGCCATGGCAAAGAGGTGGTGCGCATGCTGCCCGTGCGCCGCCGCCCCGTGATTACCGATGAGCAGATTGCCCGTGAGCTAGAGCAAATTCAGGCGCTGCAAAAGACCGTGCGGGCACAAGCAGCTACAGATACTGCAGCTATGCTGCGCCAAACAGGGCGCAGTCAGGCATGAGCGCTTTTGTCATTGATGCGTCTGTAACGGCTGCATGGCTGCTCCCTGATTGCGCCAGCGCAGACACCCAGCGTTTGTATGCCCGCATTCGTCGCCATGAGGTTGACCCGCAGGCGCCTAATGTTTGGCAATGGGAATGTGGCAACCTGATTGCTTCGGGTGTCAATATTGGCCGTATTCCACAAAGCTCGGTTGAGGGGCTGTGGGGGGTATTAGAGGCCATTCGCCACCGTGTTGAGCTGCACGAGCTGGCCCCTGCACAGCACAAAGCTGTGCTGGACGTTGCGCTGGATACGGGCTTGCCCGTGTACGACGCCGCTTATTTATGGCTGGCGCAATCCCTGCGATTGCCGCTGGCCACTTTCGATCCTGCCCAGATCACGGCAGCGCAGCAGCGTGGAATCGCGTTGCTGGCTGCGGCTGATTTTTGAAACGGATACTCCTTTCTCTTGCCTTTGGATCACACCATGCAACACGACAAGATTCTGATTCTTGACTTTGGCTCCCAAGTCACCCAGCTGATCGCACGCCGAGTGCGCGAAGCCCATGTTTATTGCGAAGTTCATCCCTGCGATGTCAGCAGCGAATGGGTGCGCGAATTTGCCGCTGACGGCCACCTCAAGGGCGTCATCTTGTCAGGCAGCCACGCCAGCGTTTACGAAGTAGACGACCGTGCCCCTGACGCAGTGTTTGAGCTGGGCCTGCCCGTACTGGGCATTTGCTACGGCATGCAGACCATGGCCACCCAGCTGGGCGGCAAGGTTGAAGGCTCCAACAGCCGCGAATTCGGCTACGCCGAAGTGCGCGCCCATGGTCACACCAAGCTGCTCGACGGCATTGAAGACTTCGTGACCACCGAAGGCCACGGCATGCTCAAGGTCTGGATGAGCCACGGTGACAAGGTCACCCAGCTGCCTGAAGGTTTCAAGGTAATGGCATCGACCCCTTCGTGCCCGATTGCCGGCATGGCAGATGAAGCCCGCCGCTTTTATGCGGTGCAGTTCCACCCGGAAGTCACGCACACCGTGCAGGGTCAGGCACTGTTGAACCGTTTTGTGCTGGATATTTGTGGCACGAATGCAGACTGGATCATGGGCGACTACATCGAAGAAGCCGTTGCCAAGATCCGTGAGCAAGTTGGTGATGAAGAAGTCATCCTGGGCTTGTCCGGTGGCGTGGATTCGTCCGTGGCCGCAGCCCTGATTCACCGCGCCATCGGCGACCAGCTGACTTGCGTGTTTGTTGATCATGGCCTGCTGCGCTTGAACGAAGGCGATGCGGTCATGGAAATGTTCGCAGGCAAGCTGCACGCCAAGGTCATTCGCGTCGATGCGGCCGACCTGTTCTTGGGCAAGCTGGCTGGCGTGAACGAGCCAGAAGCCAAGCGCAAGATTATTGGTGGCCTGTTTGTGGATGTGTTCAAGGCCGAGGCTTCCAAGCTCAAGGCTGCCAACGCCGGTAGCAAGGGCGCAACCTTCCTGGCCCAGGGCACGATTTACCCCGACGTGATCGAGTCCGGCGGTGCCAAGAGCAAGAAGGCCGTGGTCATCAAGAGCCACCACAACGTGGGCGGTCTGCCTGAGCAACTGGGCCTGAAGTTGCTGGAACCCCTGCGCGACCTGTTCAAGGATGAAGTGCGCGAGCTGGGTGTGGCTCTGGGCCTGCCCCGTGGCATGGTCTACCGCCACCCCTTCCCAGGCCCCGGACTGGGCGTGCGTATCCTGGGTGAAGTGAAGAAGGAATACGCCGACTTGCTGCGCCGCGCCGACGCCATCTTCATCGAAGAGCTGAACAACTGGATCGACGAAGCCACAGGCAAGAGCTGGTACGACTTGACCAGCCAGGCATTCACCGTGTTCCTGCCCGTCAAGAGTGTGGGTGTGATGGGTGATGGCCGCACCTACGACTACGTCGTGGCTTTGCGAGCTGTGCAAACCAGCGACTTCATGACTGCCGACTGGGCAGAGCTGCCTTACGGCCTGCTCAAGAAGGTATCTGGCCGCATCATCAACGAAGTGCGCGGCATCAACCGCGTGACTTATGACGTGAGCACCAAGCCACCAGCAACCATTGAGTGGGAATAAGCAAGCGTCTAGAAGTGTCTAGCTGCTAGTGGAGAAAAAGCCTCGTAGATCATTGATTTGCGAGGCTTTTTTGTTTTTTGTCTCGCACTGTCTCGCAGTGTGGGGAAAGATAAAACGGAAAATTCAGCGTGGCATCGTGCATGGCATCAGTGATGCCAAAATTCGCTCCCTCAAACCCACTGGAAAGCTTTACAAAGTAGCCGGCCGTCATGCCCTCTATGTGGCTGTAACTGCTGTTGGCGTAATAAGTTTCTGCTACAACTATAGGATTCATGGGCGTCAAGAAGCCTTGATATTTGGAACGTATGGTATCGGTGGATTGGGGTACCTCTAGTTTTGACCTGTGTGGGTTTGCAGGTGTTACTTCAGCGGCTTAGCACGCGTGAACCCGGTGGTTCAGCTGCAGGGGGTCACTCCAGCTTGCGCCTATTGGGTCAATCCTCCGCACTCGGATTCCAGAAGGCTTGCAGTACACCGACTTCCTGCTCCAATGCGGCCACCAGCCGGTCAAGCACTTCAGGCTCCACCGCCGTGGCGTACAGCGCGGCTTCGATCTCGATGTCGTTTTGGCCGAAGGCGTGCTGCGCCACGTCGCGCACCGGGTAGCTGGCGCCCTCCAGCAGGGCAACCAGTTTTTCGCGCACGTCGGCCTGCACGTCGCGCTGGCAGATGGCATAGACCGCGTAGCTGGCTTCGCTGAATTGTTCGTTCACCGGACGCCGGTTGATGCGGTTGACCACCGGGCGCAGCAGGGTGTTGGCCGCCAGCACGAACAGCGCCGCCAGCAGCGCCTCGCCGATCAGTCCGGCCCCGGCGCAAGCGCCTACGGCAGCCGAGCCCCAGAGTGTGGCGGCGGTGTTCAGGCCGGTCACGTTGGCACCTTCTTTCATGATGGCGCCCGCGCCCAGGAAACCGATGCCCGACACCACGTAGGCCACCACGCGCACCGCGCCCTCGGGCCCGCCTAGGCGAAACGCCATGTCGACGAACACCGCCGCGCCCACGGCGACCAGGGTGTTGGTGCGCAGCCCGGCGGTGCGCTGGCGCACTTGGCGCTCGAAACCGATCAGGCCGCCCAGCAGAAAGGCGGTGCTCAGACACACCAGGGTGTTGAGGAGGGCGGCGGGATTCAAGGAAGTTAGAACTTGCATGGCGGGTCAGTGGGGTAAGGAAGGTGGCAAAGAAGGTGGCAAGAAAGGGCGGGCACAGTGGGCAAGGGAGGCCCGAGCGGGCGTGGGCTTTGGCGCAACACGGTATGGCACGGCCCTGTCGCATGGCCTCAGCGGTCAAAGGCCCAGGTCGCACCCAGCGTCCCCCAGGCAGGCACGCTGCCATGGTCGCCGCGGGCCTGACTCAAGTCGATGCTCAGGTCTGGCGTCACCATCCAGCGCACGCCAAACCGCCAGTGGTTGAACGTCGATTCGCGGAAACGCTCCGCAACTAAAGACCATTGCGCGGTCGGCGTCCATTCGAGAGCGGCGCCGGCGCGGGTGGTGTCGGGGGCATGGCGCATGAAGTCGCGCCCCAGGTTGAGGTGCAGCTTCACGCTGTCCCTGGCATGCCAGGTCAGCGGCACCAGCAGCGTGCTGCCGGCGGCGTGCAGCGAGCTCAGTGGTTCGCTCTGCCAGTGCGCCTGCGCCACCACGCCCACGCTCAGCCGGTCGTGCAGTGGCAAGGCCCATTTGAGCTGTGGGCTGGCGTTTCTCGTCCGGCCGATGTCGTTTTCGCTCTGGTCCTCCAGTCCTAGGCTGAGTTCGACCGGGCCGACGCGGCAACCCGGCTCCAGGTGATATAGCGTGCGGGCGCCTTGCCGCTCGCGCTCGCTCCAGGCTGACAGCTGGCATTGGCCCTCGTCCAGGATCGTAGCGTCGTCTACCGCGTGGTGGCCGCCGGCCGCGTGGGCTAGGCTGGCGCCCAGCCCCAGTGTGGCCACGGCGGCCAGCCTGGCGCGGGCAGTGGTGGGGACGTGCCGCGCAACAAAGTGAAAGTGCTTCATGAAGACCTCATGCGATTTGGGGGGGAGGGCGGCGTGCGGGCACAGGGCCAGCCAGGCCACCCGGCCCGGGAATTTTTTAAAAGGGAACGCTCGAAACAACAGGCCGCCCAGCCCTCGCCGGGTCGGCTGCTGAGGTCGAGGCGGTGCCATGGCCGCCACGGCGGCTGCGCGGTGGGCGGCCGTGGAATGACTCAGAACCAGTGGCCAAAGCGTCGGATGTAGATGGTCTTGACCGTTTGCGCCAGCGCCATGTACGCCACCATGGTGGCCAGCAACCAGCCAAAGTAGCTCGGTTCGAGCGCAATGAAGCCCAGCGAATCGGCAAACGGCGAGTACGGCAGCCAGCAGCCGACCACGATGGCGAGACTGGTCGACAACAGCACCGGCAGCGTGGCCGTGCTCTGCAGGAACGGAATCTTGCGCGTGCGCAGCATGTGCACTACCAGCGTCTGTGATACCAGGCCTTCGATGAACCAGCCCGAATGCATGATCGAGGCGCCGCCGCCATCGGCATAAAACGCGGCGCCGGCGCCAAACACTGTCCACAGCAGCACGTAGGTCGTGATGTCAAACACCGAGGAGGTCGGACCCATCCAGATCATGAAACGGCGGATGTTATTGGCCTCCCATTTGCGTGGCTTTTTGACGAAGTCGGGGTCCATCTTGTCCCAGGGCAGGCACATCTGCGACATGTCGTAGATCAGGTTCTGGATCAGCAGGTGCACCGCCAGCATCGGCTCCCACGGCAGCCAAGCCGAGGCCACCAGCACCGAAAACACGTTGCCGAAGTTCGAGCTGGCCGTCATGTTCAGGTACTTGAGGATGTTGCCAAAGGTCTCGCGCCCCTTGATCACGCCCTCTTCCAGCACCATCAGGCTCTTTTCCAGCAGGATGATGTCAGCCGTTTCCTTGGCGATGTCGGCACCGCTATCCACCGAAATGCCCACGTCCGCATCGCGCAGCGCCGGCGCGTCATTGATGCCGTCGCCCAGAAAACCCACGGTGCGCCCGTTGGCCTGCAGCGCCTTGACCACGCGCGATTTCTGCAGCGGCGTAAGCTTGGCAAAAATCGTCGTGAACTGCACCGCTTCACGCAGCGTGGCGTCGTCCATTGCCTCTACGTCGCGGCCCACCATTGGCGTGCCGGGGTCCAGACCGACGTCGCGGCAGACTTTGACCGTGACCACGGGGTTGTCGCCAGTTAGTACCTTCACTGCCACACCGTGCTCCTGCAGCGCGCGGATGGCAGGGGCGGCGCTTTCTTTGGGCGGATCGAAGAAGGTCAGGAAGCCGCGCACCACCAGGTCCACCTCGTCGGCCATGCGGTATTCGGCCTTGACCTGGTCGGTCGGGATCTGGCGCGTGGCGACAATCAGCACGCGGTAACCCTCCTCGTTGTAGTCGGTCGCGCGCTGCAGCAGGGCGGCGCGGGCAGTAGCGTCAAGCGCCTGCACCTGCTCGCCCTGTTGCCAGTGGGTGGCCACGGCCAGCATTTCTTCGACGGCGCCCTTGGACACCATCATTTGCGCGCCGTGCGGGTCGGCCACCACCACCGACAGGCGGCGGCGCACGAAGTCAAACGGCATCTCGTCCACCTTGCGCCAGCCCGACAGTCGGGGAGCGATGGCGAGCTCCTCGGCGCGGTGGACCACCGCGATGTCCATCAGGTTCTTTTGGCCGCTCTGGTGGAAACTGTTGAGCCAGCCCAGCTCCAGGATGTGCGTATCCTTCTTGCCTTGCAGGTCAAAGTGGTGCTCCAGAATGATCTTGTCCTGCGTCAGGGTGCCGGTCTTGTCGGTGCACAGCACGTCCATGGCGCCGAAGTTCTGCACCGAATTCAGCCGCTTGACCACCACCTTGCGGCGTGACATGGCCAGCGCACCCTTGGCCAGGTTGGCCGACACGATCATGGGCAGCATCTCAGGCGTCAGGCCCACCGCCACGGCCAGCGCGAAGGTCAGCGCCGACATCCAGTCCCCCTTGGTGAGACCGTTGAGCAGGAAGACGATAGGCACCATCACCATCATGAATTTGATGAGCAGCCACGAAACACTGCTCACACCGCGATCGAAGCTGGTCTCGATGCGCTTGTGGCTGACCACGTTCCTCGCCAGCGAGCCAAAGTAGGTTTCTGCGCCGGTCGCCACCACGACCGCAGTGGCGGTGCCGCTGACCACGTTGGTGCCCATGAAGCAGATGTTGGTCAGGTCGAGCAGATCGCTGGGGGCCTGCTCATTGACCTGTGCCGACTTCTGCGACACTGCGCCCAGCGTGTCGTACTTTTCGACCGGCAGGGCCTCGCCCGTCAGCACCGCCTGGCTGATGAACAGGTCGCGCGACTCGATCAGCCGGATGTCGGCAGGAATCATGTCTCCAGCCGACAGGTAGACGATGTCACCCGCCACCAGCTCGCGCATTGCCACTTCCTGCTTGATCGGGCTGGTAGTGCCCGAAATGCGGCGCAGCACCGTGGCCGTGTTGTGCACCATCGACTTGAGCCGCTCGGCGGCCTTGCCCGAGCGGTACTCCTGCCAAAAGCGCAGCAGGCTGCTGATGATCACCATCGTCACCAGGATCATGATGCCGGTCCACTCGGCCTCACCCGGCGGCGCCAGGTACACGTCGGTGACCCCGCTGACGCAGGCCAGGAACAGCAGCACCAGCACAAAGGGGTTTTTGAACGCCAGCAGCAGCTGGATCAGCGCGTGCGGCGGCTTGTCGTGCGCGACCTCGTTGAAACCGTGCCGGCTCAGGCGCTCGCTGACCTGCGATTCGGTCAGGCCCGAGAGAGATCCACCAACGTTTTTGAGCGTGCGCTCCAGCGAGTTGTTGGCTTCACTTTCAATGCGGGCCGAGATTTTTTCTCCCTTGCCCAGCGCATTGCTGATAAATCCTTTTTGCCGGGATTCGGTCTTGATGCTGTCGTGATGTGTCATGGGTGGCTCCTTGCGGGCGGGTCGGTGGCATGCGTTCACCGACGCCAGGGTTTTTCAGGACGAGTGAGGGCTGGCCAAAGAGAGAGAAACTCCTGGCAAAGCCTGTAGCGTGGGCGCTCAGTGGCAAAGGGTGGGCCGCGCCAGGCGGTGCTCTGGTGGGAGCGCGGCCGGGCGACGGGCCGCCACTGGGCGGTCTCGTGCGGGGTTCAGAAGGGGGGAAGAGGCCCAGGGTGCGCCGGTCGGTGCGACGTCACACGGCGGGTGGGCAGCGGCCTGCGGTGTGTGGCAGGGCGCTAGGCCTGCAGCGCGCAACGCACGGCCGTTGGCGGCCGGCAGGTGGAGCCATACCGCCGTGCGCGTGGCCGGCGGCAGGAGGGACAGCACGTCGGCAATGGCGCGGGCAGACCACGGGGCAAGCGCCTGGGCAAACGCCACCAGACCGTGGCGCTGCAGCAACTCGTAAATCTCGCAAGTGGCGCGCTGCGCAATGGCGGCGCGAAGAAAAAAGGACAGTTCGTTGTTCTTCACAGGAGTTCTCCTCGGGCAGGCGCCGAGAAGAATTCCTTTACGTGATCACGCGCAGGAACACCACCGAAGCCAAGCCGGGTTCATTGAAAAAAGTTAGTTCGGACATAAGAGGCGCAATCAAGCGCCAACTAGAACTGGGGTCCATGACTTCTCCTTTCTTATGGATGGGGTGAATGCGAAATGCGCAATATCAATCGGCGCGGCGATGCGTTGCCAGCAGCGGTTGCGTGATGAGAAAACTGCGAATGCGATGGGTCGGCCAAAGCGTCGCCTGATCCAGACGCGATTCGTGGCTCAAGCTAGACGCATGCGGAGCATGCGCCGCAAGCGCTTGGGGCGCGGTGGCGGGTAACTGCTGGGGCGGGATGCAGGAACGCATGACAGAACTCCTTGGCGACAAGAGAGTCGTTCACGCAGAAGGGCGTTTAACACAGGCGGCCGCTCAGGGATGGCGCGGCAGGTTCGAGCGAACACAGCCACGCCAGACCAGAGTGCGATGCCTCAGTGCGCGCTAAGAAAGACCGGGAAGGACGAGGTACCTGATTGAAGCGGGTCAATCAAGCGGCTGCGGTGCGCCAAGGTGGCTCCGCAGCCCAGGGAGTTGGGTGTCAGGAAGCCAGGCGTGCCGCACCGACCAGGTCGGGCTTTACATCACTGAAATAACAACTGCCACTATCCACGGACGGACTCCAAAATAAAGATGTGGCGATTATTGCACTGCAGCATGGCCTCGGCAACCCCCATGGCCAATGAATTGGTGCTATTTCTTTGAAATGCAGGGGTGTCAGCTGGATGAATTCGGCTGTCCTCGTCGTCGGGGCCCATCGCGGCATCGATGGCCTGGGCCGCCTCCTGCAGCTTGGCTTGCAGCTTCTCGATACGCACGGCATCGCGCTTGCCCGGAGCGCGCCGCTCCCTCAGGAGGCGTTGAAACGCGTGCACGTCTGCATAGGTTGCTCTGTGGGTGCTGCATCCACCCAAGCCCATACTTAGGCCTTCACCTCGGCGGCGATGCCTGTCAGCTTGTCTTGCGCCAGTTGTCTCAACAAGGCTGCATCGTTGAGGTAAACGCCCGCATTACCTTGCGCAAACAAGTCTTGGCCAATGCCACCGCCTGAGGTTTCGTAGATATTGGGCTCGACGAATCGCACCAGCTTATCGCGTGGCTGTTTATGGCTGGCTGCAGTCTTGGCATGCAGGGCAATCAGTACAGCACCCCATAGGGCGCTGTGCTCGTGCCTCTGGGGCTTAGTCGGTGTGCTGGTCAGGGCGGGTTGGTGGCAAGCCGTAGATGCAGGTGTTTTGCTGCGTTGGCAGTTCAGGCACCTCAAAAGCAAAACCCGCATTGCGCGGGTTTTTTATTAACGGCCCCAGTCTTTGGGTTGATAGGGCTCGAAGCTTGTTCCGTTACAGATTCGGTAGCTTTCTGGCAAAGATTGCCGCTTGTGTACTTGAATCTGGAGCCCTTCGGGCATCACAGTTTCAGGTTTTGCCTTCACAGGTTGTTTCCACGGTTTTTTCGCAGAGACGTCGCTATTTGCTTGAGCATCGATTTTTGGTGGTGGCATTGGGTTCCTCTCCATAGTCATCAACAATTTAAATCTACTCCCTAGTGTGCCAGTTGAATGGCTTTTAACCTAATCCGCACTAAGTGGTTGCGATAAGTTGCTTAATTTCGCACGTGCATATTGAAGGGCACTACGGACTGCGCCGTGCAGTGCTCGCGTCGTAAACGCCAGGGGTTTGCCCTTTGGTAGACGATGCTGCCGTCAGATGTGTAGACGACGGGGTGAAGAAGGACGGCTGGCGCATGTGACCTGTGGGGCTAGGGGTTTACGCCGAATACATCCTTGAACGCACGGATGTCCCGCCCGGCTTCAGTCAGCAGGCGCTTGAGCTTGGCGTTCTCGGGTTCAAGTTCACACAGCCTTTTAGCATCCGTGGCCTGCATGCCTCCGTACTTGGCACGTCACTTGTAGAAGGCAGCATCGCTGAAGCCGCCCTGCTGCCGGCACAGCTCCTTGCTCTCCATCGGCTTGCCTGAGCAAGCCAATGATCTGCTCCTCGGTGAATCTGCTCTTTTCCATGTCCATCATTCTCCTGGTTGATGGATTTCGCTACCTTTACCTTGGTACGGATAGGAGGGGGCCGGTCACTTATGAAGAGATTTTCTAGCAGGTCAGTATCACGTGGAAATCAACAGCATCAGTCTCGCTTGTTGGGTGAAGACAGACGCATTATTTTTGATGAGCTTGGTGTCAAAAAAATAAATTGAAAAGACAAAAAATAGACTCAGACTTTAAAAATTGGTTTTTTTATCCATGATTCTTCAACTTCTTGTCGTTAATTTAGTCAATTTGTTGATTTGTTGATTTGTTGATTTTTATTAATGTTTTAGTTTATTGATTAGTTGTATATTTCGCAGATTTTTCGGAAAAGCCATGGGTAATAAATGCGCCCCGTGCTCCGCAAAAACCTATGAAAGAACGAATGAAGGTTATTTACTCAGAATTGTTAACGTTTTGTTGTAATTATCGCTCAACAAGTATTGCAATTTTGTTGGCAGGTGCTTCATGTTCGGCTTTGGCGCAGTTGTCTGGGGCTGCAGCCATTGAGCAGCAACAACAACAGCGGCAGCAGGAGCGGGAGCGCGAGTTACGCGATCGTATGGCGCCTGATGCAGACATTTTGCGCCCCACCACAACGGCTGCAACATTAGAAATTCCTGAAAACGAGTCGCCCTGTTTCAATCTGCACAGGCTTGAACTGACGGGAAAAAAGCTCACGCAGGTTTCATGGCTCAAGGAGTCGGCTGGTGTCGATTTCAGCACCGCGCCATGCATTGGCTCTAAGGGTGTGGAAGTCATCCTGACTCGTATGCAGCAAGCGGTGATTGAGCACGGTTACGTTACGTCTCGTGTCATGGTGGTACCGCAGAATCTCAGAGATGGCGTATTGACAGTTGCCTTCGTCCCGGGGGTATTGCGAGAAATTAAGTTCAGCGCGGACAGTACAGGTAATACCTCATTGCTCACTGCACTCCCTTCTAAAGAAGGTGAACTATTGCAACTACGCGATATTGAGCAAGGATTGGAAAATCTCAAGCGCGTACCTACTTCTGATGCCGATATTCAAATTACTCCGGCAGATGGGCCGAATGTAGAGCCTGGGCAGAGCGATTTACTTATTACTTACAAAAAGGTCAATCCCCTGCGCTTTAACGTTGCTTTGGACAACGGCGGTGTCGAATCTACGGGCAAAGTACAAGGCACGGGAACGGTATCTTGGGACAATCCGCTGGGCCTGAATGACCTGATGTATTTCAGCTTCGGCGGTGGTCTTTGGAATGGTAGCAACCGCGGCACTGAGACGCGTGCAGTTCAATATTCCTTGCCGTTAGGGTACTGGCTGCTTGCCCTGTCTGGCTCCTATAGCAAGTACCACCAAAGCGTGGCCGGCGCCTATCAAAACTACACCTACAGCGGTGAATCCAGCAACCTCGATATCAAACTCAGTCGCGTGGTGTTCCGCAATGCCTCCTCCAAGACCACCGTTGGGTTCAAAGCGTTTCAGCGGACCTCCAACAACTACATCGACGATGTAGAAATCGATGTCCAGCGCCGACGCACGTCAGGCTTTGAGTTGAGCCTGAATCAGCGAAGCTATCTTGGCAACGCCATTGTGGATGCCAACCTGGCCTACAAACGTGGCACAGGAGCTTTTGCAGCCTTGCGTGCACCCGAAGAGCCCTTTGGCGAAGGCTCCTCACGCATGAAGCTGTTCATTGCAGATCTGGCACTGACCCAGCCCTTCGAGCTGGCGGACACCAAACTCAAATTTACCAGCGCCTGGCATGGCCAGTGGAACCAAACGCCGCTCACGCCACAAGACCGCATTGGTATCGGTGGCCGTTATACCGTCCGAGGTTTCGATGGAGAAAGTAGCTTGCTGGCCGAGCGTGGCTGGTACTGGCGCAACGAACTCAGCATTCCTTTGAGTCTGGGTGTCGCAGGAAACGCCGAAGCTTTTGTGGGCCTGGACAGTGGCCATGTCAGCGGGCCATCTGCGCAATACCTCGTGGGCCAGTCATTGACCGGCGCTGCCATAGGCCTGCGCGGGGCCTGGCGCAATCTTTCCTATGAAGTCTTTATGGCAACCCCCGTCAGGAAGCCAGAGCATTTCCGTACTGCCCAAACCAATCTGGCTTTGAGCCTGGCCTACAGCTTTTGAGGGGACATCATGAACAAGAATCTTCACCGCGTTATCTTCAATAAAGCTCGTGGCATTCGGATGGTGGTACAGGAAATTGCCTCCAGCGAAGGCAAAGCCAGTGGCGGCAGTACGCAGACCGGTGGCTCTGGCAAAGCACTGGCAAAAAGTGTGTGCCCAGCCAGATCGCTCTTGGCTGACCTGTCTCTCGCCCCGGTTTCTGCTGCTGCTAAAACAGCGGGCATGCTGGCCTTGGCTCTTGGAGCGCAGGCCAGCCTTGCGCAGATCATTGCCGACCCCTCAGCCCCCAATCGCCAGCGCCCAACGGTTCTGCAGTCTGCCAACGGCACGCCCACGGTCAACATTCAGACCCCTTCTGCAGGTGGCGTAAGCCGCAACACCTACCAGCAGTTCGACATTGGACAAAAGGGAGCCATCCTCAACAACAGCCGCACCAATGTGCAAACCCAGATTGGTGGCTGGGTGCAAGGCAATCCATGGCTCGCCAATGGTGGCGCCAGAGTCATCGTCAACGAAGTCAACTCTGCAGCCCAGACCCGACTGATGGGGCCCTTGGAAGTTGCCGGCCAGCGTGCTGACGTCATCATCGCCAACCCCTCAGGTCTGGTGGTCGATGGCCTGTCTTTCATCAATGCTGCAGGCGTGACCCTGACGACGGGCAGACCCCTCTATGGCGCCAGTGGCAGTGTGGACGGATTCAGCGTTCAAAACGGTCTTGTCAGCATTCAGGGCAGTGGTATGGATGCCAGCAAGGCCGACTACGCCAACATCCTTGCAAGAGCCATCTCGCTGAACGCCGGGCTGTGGGCCCAGGATTTGCGTGTGGTCACCGGCGTAAATCAGGTCGCAGCAGATGGCAGTGTCCAGCAAGGCAATCCCGCGACTGCAGGTGCCGATCCTGCTCAGAAACCGCAGTTTGCCCTGGACGTGGCTCAACTGGGCGGCATGTATGCGGGCAAGATCTTTATCGTCGGCACGGAGGCGGGACTGGGCGTCAAGAATGCAGGCACAGTTTCTGCAAGCTCTGGTCATTTGACCTTGAGCGCAGATGGCTTGCTGAGCAACTCCGGAACCCTGGCCAGCAATGCTGCCTCTGCAGATCTGAGTATTTCTGCCAAGGGTGTCGATAACGGCGGAACGATCAGCAGCCAGCGAGATGCAGCTATTCAGGATGGTGGGCTTGGCTTCAACAACTCAGGAGCGATAAAGGCTGGCCAGCAATTGTTGATTCAGGCTGGACAACTCAGCAACCAAGGCAGTGGCAGCATCACGGCTCAAAGGCTGGATATCACAGCAGCCGGTTTGAGCAATGCCGCAAACATCACCCAGACCGGTGCGCAAAGCCTGCTCATCAGCAGCGCCACGCTTGCCAATACCGGCTCCAATGCGGTGCTGGGTGCGCCGCCTGCATCAACCTCCTCTGAAGGCTCTGGAACGGGCACCGGTAGTGGCACGGGAACTGGGGAAAGCTCCGGTTCAGGTGCCACTCCTACCTCGAGCCAGGATGGCAGCGCGATACAGACCACACCTGTTGCGCCTGTGATTTTGGCCGATGGACGTATCCAGGTAGCACAGGACATTGCCAATACCGGAAAGCTGCTTGCGAATGGGGCAAGCGATATCTCTGTATCTCAGGCTTTGACGAACAGTGGCACTGCCAATGTTCGTCAGCTGCACAGTGACGGCGTCTTGAACAACAGCCAGGGCACCTTGGTTGCGCAAAGCTTCTCTGGTTCGCAGTCTTCGTTCAAGAATGATTCTGGCTCGTTTTATGTGCAATCTGATCTGCAGTTGAATGCGCAAAGTCTGGACAACTCGGCGGGCTCCATTGGCAGTGCCCAGTCGCTGTCACTCACGATCCAACAAGGAGCGAGCAACACTACAGGTACATTGGCTGCTGGCAAGAACCTCACGCTTCAGGCGCAAAGCCTGGACAGCAGCGGCGGTCGCATTGTCAGCAACGCAGGCAGCATCTCCTTGGACGTTTCTGGCGCACTGACTAACCATCAAGGGCAGATTGGCACAGCGTCCGATGCCAAAGAAGCGCAGATTGGCATTCAAGCCCAATCTTTGGATAACACCCTGGGCGAAATCTCACAAACCGGATCGGGTCAGCTGCGCATCAATGCGGCTGATGCTGTGCACAGCAAGCAGGGCAAGATATCGAGCAACGGCAGCACTCAGATTCAAGCAGCAAGCCTTGACAACGATTCCGGAAAAATCACGGCCTTAAAGCACCTCGACATTGCAACGGCCCAAGGCATCCGCAACGTGGCAGGCTCCATGCAGTCCGGTGATGGCAATACAACCCCTGCCTCTACCTCTACTTTGGTTTCAGAGGGGTCATTCAAGATTCATGCCGGAAGCGGCATCGACAACAGAGGCGGTGCCTTGTTTGCCAGCGGTGCATTAGATGCCTCAGCCGCTGACATCGACAACACCGAGGGCTCTGTCGCTGCCATGGGTGATGCGCGCATACATGCATCCAACAGCCTGACCAATACTTCCGGTAAATTGCTAGCTAATGGCGCTGTAGATGTTCAGGCTGGTCAGCGTGTTGACAACCAGTCTGGTGTCATTGCCAGCAGTGGTGGTGCCCTTCAAATCCAGACACAGGCACTTCACACTCAGAAAGGGCAGATCAGCTCTGCCAAAGATGCCACGATCGTTACGCAAACCCTCGATAACACACAGGGTTTGATCGAGCAGGCCTCCAATGGGTTGCTGTCGATTACCGCCAGCAACTCTTTGAACAACACAGATGCCAAGATTGTCAGCAACGGCGATTTGCGCGCCATAGCGGGGCAAGTGAACAATCAGGGTGGAGAAATCACCAGCCTGCAAAACGCACATTTGCAGGTGGCAGCGCTCCAATCAGAGCAAGGCCTGATTCAGGCTGGGGCAGCTCTTGTCATCGACAGTGCTTCCGACATCAATAACCGCAAGGGTCAAATTCAAGCCCAGGGGCCGTTGACCTTGGATGCCAAAGGTCAGCTCACCAACTCAGAAGGCAAGATCCAAAGCAGCGGTGCCATCAACGCCCTAAGTGCTTCGCTTGACAACACTGCTGGCCAACTCAGTGGCACAGAAACTGTCAGCGTACAAACCAGCGCGCTGGGCAACGTTCAGGGCACGATTGCGGCCACTAACACGCTCCATCTCACCAGTACATCACTGAGCAACCAAGACGGCCAAATAGGTGCGCAAACCATTGCCATTGATACCCAGCAAGGAGCGCTGAACAACGATGACGGCAAGATCATCGCCTCAGCAGGCAATCTGGATGTGCAAAGCGGCAGCTTGCATAGCGACAAAGGCTGGCTGCAGGCCGCGCAGAACCTGCAAGTCAACACCCACGGTCAGAGCCTGACCAACACCGGCACGGTATTGGCGATGGGCAACGCAACCGTTACCGCTGGCGACATCGACAACACCAACGGAACCATGCAAGCCGGAGGCGATGCATCGGCCAACGCATCGCTCAATGTCCAATCAAGCGGCACGATCACCAATGCCGGCGGCCACCTGTTGGCAAGCTCTGATATTGATGTGACCGCAAATGAGCTGAACAACAGCCAAGGGCAAGTGGGAGCAGGCCGCCAGTTGAACATTCAAGCGCAAGCAGGCGTGATCAACTCCGCTGGCAAGCTGGTTGGCAACTCCGGTGTGGATCTCACCAGTGGCAGTTTGAGCAACAGCCAGCAGGGCGTTATTGGCTCAAGCACTGGAGATGTCCAGCTCAGTACGGGGCACTTCAACAACCAGACTGGTACTGTCACGGCACATGGCGCTGCCACGGTAACCAGTCAAAGCCTGGATAACACCCAAGGGCAAATCGGTGCGGGCAGCCTGAGCATCAACACCCAAGGCCAGCAACTGACCAATACAGATGGGCAGATGCTTGCCAGCAATGGCAACCTGGATGTGCAAAGCGGATGGCTGGACAACCAGCGTGGCCGTATTGCAGCCTTGCAAAACGGCACTCTTGCTGCCAATGGCATCAACAACGATGCGGGTCGCATTACTGCCGCTTCTGTGCAAATTCAAAGCAAGGATGCGGCAGGCCACTGGAGCACGGTTTCTAACCAAGGTGGCACCATCTTGGCAGATCAGCGGCTGCAACTCGATAGCTCTGCGCTGAACAACTCCGCAGGAGCCATCCAGACAACCGCTTCGACCAGTCAGCTGCAGATCAACAGCCATGGTGGAGACATCATCAATCAGCACTCGGGTAGTGCTGGCGGCATTGTCTCGTCAGGCTCGTTGCAAATTGATGCGCAAGGCGCAAGCATCAATAACAGCCATGGCGGCTATATCGGTGCTTACGCAGAGGCCCAGTTAACGGGTGCTCAGCTCATCAATCAGGGTGGCTCGATTACGTCTAACAACGCCTTGCAAATCAACAGCACCGCCGACAGCGGCGTTGGAATTGACAATACGGCGGGGGGAACCATTCAGTCCACCACGGATGTCAAGCTCTATGCCGTAGCAGCAGAAATAGCCAACACCGGCGGATCCATCACCTCCAACAATGATGTACTGATTCACAGCACTGGCAAGGTCAACAACGACCAGGGCGTGATCAAGGCTGGGCACAACCTGTTGGTGCTCGATGCTGGCATTGCCAGTGGCGCTGCGCTCAGCAGCGCAAGCCAGACACTGAGCAACCAAGGCGGAACCTTGTTTGCGGGCAACAACATCAGTATTAAAAATCAGGCTGCCTCAGGGGCTGGCAGTCTCCAGGCGCAAGGCGGCATGCAACTGGCCTTTGCTGGCAATTACACCCATCAGGGTGATCTGAGCGTCAATGGCGATCTGTTGGTTGAAAGCGGCGGGGACTTCACCAACCAGGGGCTCATCAAAGGCGGCAGCAGTGTCACCGTCTCGGGCAACAACGTTGACAACCAAAGTGGAGCAGAAATCAGCTCTGCCGGGGTGACCAGCGTCAACGCCAACCAGACATTGACCAACCGCGGCCTGATTGACGGCAGCGACACCCGCATCAATGCCACCACGGTGGACAACGTGGGCATGGGCCGCATTTATGGCAATCATGTGTCCATCCAAGCGGACACGCTCAACAACCGTGCAGAAAATGCAAGCAGCGCAACGATTGCTTCTCGGCAGGACCTGGACATTGGCGCACTTGTTTTAAATAACACAGGCGGTGCCAGCATTTTGAGCCTCGCAGACATGCGCTTCGGCGCCACGCTTGATGCCAATCGAGTAGCGGCAGGTCAGGCGCAGGCCATCAACAATACCGGCTCAAAGATTGACGCGGCAGGCAGCATTAATGTGAATGCGGAGGTTGTTAATAATACTAATGCTGGAATTGAAATTGCGAAGCAAGAGCTGGTAAAAAGCCAGGCCGGTGAGAACTTGGTGCAGCTTCCAGGACAACAAGTTGAAAGTGCAAATAACTATGTCGAAGTCTGGAGTGGAACATTTGTTCCATATTTGAAGGGAAGTAGTATTGGATTTTTTAATCGGAAAGATATTCCAGGTGCTTCTTCCGATGGCCGAATCTTCAAGGTTGTTCATCCAGATAAATTCCTGACAACAATTCCTGTTGCTATTAAGAGCTCTACATCTTGTTATAGCAGCGATGACAGTGATTCTTGCACGACCACTTATGTGTATGAGTCTGGAGGGTCGGCTAGATTCGCTCAGTATGGCATTGATAAGCCTGCAAAATATAATACGAATAAACCTGATCCACTTGCATATGGAGCATCTGCCAATGAAGGGGGGTCATTTTCTTGGTACTCTAGAGATAAAAAAGCTGCTTATGAGGCTGCTTTAAAAATATACGACGAATCTATCGCTGCAGTCACTAAATTAAACGATGCGATTTTGGCGGAAATAAAAGAAAATAATAGATTTGTGGCTGCTGAGCGCAGTTACACAATTGTGAGTGGGGTCACTGACTCTTTCTATAAAGATCGCGTTATATCTTCAAAAGCTGGAGAAATTACTACAGGTGGTAATATTAATGTCAGTGGATTGCTTAATAATTTTGATTCCACTGTTATTGCTGGTGGAAATGTCACTGCCGGAAATCTGAATAATAAATCAACGGTCACTGGTACTGAGACAAAAACTTCCAATGGGACAGCAGTCTTCTATTCATGGAATCACCACGGAGGATTTAGTGACTCTCAAAAGCGGCATTCATCTGCTCCTGCCGCATTCAGCAGCTCCCAAAGCACAAGCTTTGAACTCCCAACGGTCGTATTCCTTCAAAACCAGGCAGGAGCAGGCACCGGTGCCAGCGTAGGCGTCAATAGCAACACGGGTCATAACGCGAGCAACAGCGGTGGTGGTGCCAGTGGCGTTGGGCAGTCGGTAGGCAGCTCGGGCACCATTGCTCAGCAAGGCGGGCATAGCTCAGGTTCTGGTAGTGCGAGCAGCGGCGGCTCGGTCAACTCCGGCGGGTACAACGCAGCAGGCTCAGGTTCCGGCAATGCCCCTGCCACCGTAACCCAGCAGCCGGTCACCACAGCAGAGGGCGAACAGGTCTTTATTCGCACTGTGGCCTCTGGCCCTTCGCTGCCCAGCAGCAGCTTGTTCGTGGTCAATGCGCAAAACGGCAACCGCCCTTTGGTGGAAACCGACCCCGCATTTACGAGCTACAAAAATTGGTTGTCTTCGGACTACATGGTCAATGCTCTAAGGCTTGATCCCGCCTTGATGCAAAAGCGCCTGGGTGACGGCTTTTACGAGCAGCAGCTCATACAGCAGCAAATTGGGCAACTGACAGGCCGCCGTTTCCTGAGTGACTACACCAGCAACGACGAGCAATACATGGCCTTGCTGCAAAACGGCGTGACCTTTGCCCAATCGCATGCACTGCGCCCAGGGGTTGAGCTGTCTGCAGCGCAAGTTGCGCAACTGACCAGTGATCTGGTCTGGCTGGTTTCGCAAAACGTCACCATGCCCGATGGCTCGGTGCAAAGCGTGCTGGTGCCCAAAGTCTATGTGGTGGCCAAGCCGGGTGACTTGAGCGCCACAGGCACCTTGATCAGCGCCGACACCATCGCCGTCAAAACCGACGGTGATGTGCACAACAGCGGCACCATTGCCGCCCGCCGTGCGGTGCTGATTGCCGCCAACGATATCAACAACATCGGCGGCCATATCGTCAGCGACTCTGTATCGCTCAATGCGCAGCGCGATATCAATGTGGTGGGCGGAACTGTTTCAGCCGCACTGCAACTGCTGGCCCAAGCAGGCAACGATATCAACGTGGAGACCACCACACGCACCACCAGCGGTGGAACCGCCCAAAACGGATACTCCAACACCGTGGTGGACCGGGTTGCAGGCCTCGTACTCACCGGCCCGCTGGATAGCAAAACGGCAACAGGCGGAGTGATGTCCCTGATTGCAGGCAATGACATCAATCTTCAGGGTGCGCAAATCGCCAATGCAGACGAAGGCGGAGTTACCCGCATCCATGCAGGCAACAACGTCAACCTGTCTACAGTCAATACCTCTGCAGACAACCGCATCACCTGGGATGCTAAAAACCATCTCTTCTTTGGCAGCAGCCAGGAAGTGGGCACACAGATCAACACCCAGGGTACAACCGTCATCAATGCTGGCAACGGCATCAATGCCCGTGCAGCCGAGGTGCAAACCACACAAGACCTGCGCCTGAACGCAGGCAATGACGTCAACATCACCGCAGGCCAAGCCAGCCAGTCGCTCGATGATGCGTATTTTTTGAAATTCTCCGGTACGTTTGGCTCCAGCACTCGCACCTGGGCTGACAAAGTCCACCAGACCCAGGCCCAAGCAAGCAGTCTGGGGGGAGACACCATCGGTATCAGCGCAGGTCGAGATATCACCGTGGCAGGCAGTAATGTTGTCTCTGACAACGCAACTGCACTGCAAGCGGGCCGTGACGTCAACATCCTGGCCGCCACAGAAACATCCAGCGAGCAGCACTTTCATAAAGAGACCAGCAGTGGCTTGCTCAGCGGTGGAGGCATTGGCTTCACCATTGGCAGCAGGATGCAAAGTACAGACCAAGCTGCCACCAACAGCACTGCAGCGGCATCGACGGTGGGCAGTGTCAAGGGCAATGTGAATGTCGTTGCTGGCAATGCCTATCGCCAGGTGGGCAGCGATGTGATCGCTCCGCAAGGTGATATCAACGTAGTGGCAAAAGACATTGCCATCACCGAAGCCGAGCAAACCCATAGCAGCGAAACCCACACCAAATTCAAGCAAAGCGGCCTGAGTGTCTCGCTGTCGGCACCCGTCATATCCATGCTGCAAACGGCATCCAGTCTGGTTGATGCTGCCGGTAAAACCAGCGACGGACGCATGCAGGCATTGGCTGCGGGTGCCGCCGCATTGACGGCCTACAACAGCAAAGATGACCTCAGTGCTCTGGCCAACGGCAAACCTGCCGACGCCAACGTGAGTATCTCCATCACCGTCGGCTCCAGCCAAAGCCGAAGCGACAGTGTCCAAAACAGCACCTCCAGCCATGGCAGTAACCTGCAAGCCGGCGGCAACGTCAACCTCATCGCCACCGGTGCCGGCAAAGACAGCAACATCCTGGTGCAGGGCAGCGACATTACCGCAGGCAAAGACGTCACGCTGATTGCTGACAACCAGGTCAATTTGCTTGCATCCAAAGACACCAGCCGTGACCGCAGCACCAACAGCAGCTCGAGTGCCGCCGTCGGGGTAGCCATAACGGTGGGCCAAGGAGGTGCATCGTTCGGCATCACAGCCAGCGCCAGCAAAGGCAAGGGGCATGCCAATAGCGACGATGTGGTCTACAGCAACAGCCATGTGAACGCAGGCAACACCGTGACGATTCAGTCCGGTGGTGACACCACGCTCCAGGGGGCCGTGGTCAGCGGCAAGCAGGTGGTGGCCGATGTGGGCGGCAACCTGAACCTGCAGAGCCTGCAAGATACCAGCACCTTCAGCGGCAAGCAGCAAAACATCGGCGGCTCCGTCACTGTCGGTGCCGGTTTCTCTGGCAGTGTCAGCTATAGCAAAAGCAAGGTCAATAGCGACTACCTCAGCGTGGTGGAGCAAAGCGGCATCAAGGCCGGAGACGGTGGCTTTAATGTGCAGGTGCAGGGCGACACCAGCCTCAAGGGCGCTGTCATTGCCAGCAACCAGGTGGCGGTAGAGCAAGGCAAGAACCACTTCAGCACCGAAGGCGAGCTGACCATCAGTGACCTGCAAAACAGCGCTAAGTACGAAGGCAAAGCCATAGGCGTGAACGCCAGCATGGGCAACGATAGCGGCAAGTTTGGCGTATCTGGCGTGGGGGCAGGGGGGGGGCAGGACAGCGGCAGCGCAAGCAGCACCACTACCGCTGGCATCTCAGGCATTGCCGGTGACCAGTCCGTCAGAAGCACCGATGCCGAGACCGGCATACAGCGCATATTTGACAAGGAGAAAGTACAAAAAGAGATCGATGCGCAGGTGGCGATCACGGCGGAGTTTGGCAAGCTGGCGGCCAAGTCATGGGGTGAATATGCCAACAACCGATTTGTCAATGCCGAAAATGAAGAAGAGGTGCGTTGCTGGGGTCCGGATGGCGCATGCCGCGCCGGTGGCCATGCACTACTTGGTGGATTGGGTGGTGGATTGGCAGGTGCGGTAGGTGCAGGGCTCACTAGTGTTGCTGCACCGCATGTCGCAGGCTATCTGGTTGGACAAGGGGTTGAGCCAAGCATAGCGGGCGCGCTGACGGGCTTACTAGCCTTTGGTGCGGGCAGCGCCGCTGGTGGCACGGCAGCAGGAGCCGGTGCGCTCAATGAGGCTGCGCAGAACAACCTAGCTGTTATTACTGCCGTTAATGCTACTGTTCAACAGGGGCAGCGCTTTGGGGCGGGAGGACTGATGTTGCTGGACCAAGCCGGCCAAGCGCTATTGCGCACGTGTGCGAGCAGTAGCGTGTGCATGAATCTACTGCCTGCGGCAGCGGCGGCGTGGTTGGCAGCACAGTTAACCCAGGAGTTTGAGGCGAAACAACCGAGTCTGGCGGATCAGATACCTGGCTACGGCGGTGGCTACGGACCGAAGCCGGGGCCGAGCCACACGGGCAATGACAAGCCTGCAAATCCCACGCCAGGAGGTTCATCGACGGAATATCCTGCGGAGGGGCCGAAAGAGAGCGGGGTTGTGGGTGGCAAACCACTGGATCCTCAGAAGCCTGGGGATAGTGTCTTGCCTGGAAGTCCTGCAGAGCCGTTGCCTATTATTACGCTTGCTGTACCCCCAAGAGATAAAGAGGCTATAGATTCAAGTCTATCGGGTGTAATGGGAGGTGCCCCGGTCCAAGATGATATAAAGGGGAAAAATTATATTTCGCATTATCCTAGTGGAACACAAGAGGATGCGGAAAAAGTTTTTAATAGCATGCCATTACGGGATGTTATTTCTATTAATTCTGATTACGGGGGCTGGGGGCGTCGTGGAACTTTGCCAGATGGAACTATGGTGATAGTTAGGCCAAGCAAGGATGGGCGTCCAACTATTGAAATTCAGGATACAAATCGACCTGGCGGTACGCGCAGAGTTCAAGAAATTAGATTTGGGGAAAAATAATCATGAATTTATTTAGTCAAAATAAGAAAAACATAGAGGTTGCAATTGATTCTATTAGAAAGTGCTTTACTTTAGAAAAATTTCCACTGAATCTAATAGAGGAGATAGAGAACTTGGTAAAAGGGAGTACAGAGTTTAACATTGACAATATCAAAGCTATTAATTGGCGGGTAATTGTAAGTAATAATAGTGCTGGGCAAATTTATTCTGAACTTGAAGCGTTAGTTCAATGGTGGCGAAAAGAAGGTATTTCCCCAATATATGCAACCTCATTGCAAAGGTTAAAAAATGGAAAAAACGAGCCGACTATTGTGATGAAATTCAGTTGCGCCAGTTTTTGGGAGATAAATCAGGTTCAACAGGGTGGGTGGATGTTTGGCGATGACCTACCAGATATCGCATCGAAGAGGATCTCAGACTGGAGAGATGATGTTTATTTTTCATGGCCACTGAGATTTTTGGTGTTGTCAACATACGATGGCGATGGAGGAACTGCAATTGCAGGGCCGTCAGAATTGATAGACATCATATTGGATGCATCAAAAAATAACTTAGAGGAAGATCGTATTTCTTGGCAAGAGATATGATGAAAATATAGTACTGCGACAGTCGAAGTCAATAATTCTGAAATTCTTGCTATAAATAGAAACGAACAAGCAAAGTTTAAATTTCATAAAAAAATGATAAATATTAAATTCTCCGCAGTTTATATCAAAAAATATTAATCCGTGCATCATTGGATAGTATCAATGGGTTTAATATTTTAGATGAAAAAACTATGAAAAACTTTCTCCTCCATGCAAGATGGAGGGGGCGTTATTTTGTTGCTGATTTTATTTATAGAAATTTGCAATCAGAATTAATCAAAAAAATAATATATGGAGAAATTACTGCTGAGGATGAAAGCAGTCTAAGTATAGCTGAAAGGTTCCTTGTTACAGCATTTGATAATTATTCTGAAGATTGCCTTGTGTTATGGAATGCAGTGAATTTTCAGGGTACAAATAAATTATTGGAAATATTGAAAAAATATGGATTGCTTGAATGGGATGCAATAAATAGTGATGCCGAGATAAAATTTATTAGTGAAATAAACAATATATACCATAGCTATGGATTAGATGATTTTGAATTTATTTAAACCGAAGCTCTTCTATAGGTAGGCGGTGCAGCCATAGGTGCTGGCACTGGTGGTGTGGAAGGGGCCTCTGCTGGCGCTAACGAAATGGCCAACAACGGCCTGGGAACGGTGGTGAAGAGATTGGGGCTTGGTGGTGTGGCGCTATGTTTGAAAACTCCGGGATGCTTGGCACTCACAGGAGCCACAGGACTGGAGTTCAGCCGCTTTGCCAACCTTGCCATGGAGAAAAATCTGGGCATAAGCGAAGATGGCGCATATGCGATTGCCGTAACAAATTATTTGGAAGAACGAGTCAGAGGACGTCCGACTTCAGCACCACCAGTTCCAAACCACACGGGAAATGTAAAGCCTGTAAACCCCACGTCAGGGATTCATCGACGACATATCCAGCGGAGGGGCCGAAAGAGAGCTGGGTTGTGGGTGGCAAACCACTGGATCCTCAGAATCCTTAGGATAATATTCTTCCGGGCAGTCCTGCAGATCCTTTGCCGGATATTGAGTCGATTTTCAATGAGGGGGCAGATGGGGGAGGCAAGGTTTCAAGTGGGGGTCAGGCAACTGGAGCATTGGATAATGTTGCCACCACTATCCATCCTGGGTAGCAAGGGAAACACATCCCGGGTGACAACAACTTCATACTTGGTCGAAGTACCTTGAATGCAAATGTCGACCTGCAGCAATTGCTCGATGGTTTGCATGGTGGCCAGTATCCAGTGATAGGAACAGGATCGAGGGGCCAGCCATTAGTTGATTTCGGAAAGCCGTTTGGCGTTGATGCTACCACTGGGTTACCGACTCAATATGGCACGATTCATTCCGGAAAGAATGGTGCGCATATCGTACCGACTAACCCTACCACTATTGGAAAATAAAATGAAAAAATCAATTCCCGATTGGCTTGTGTTAGCTATGTGGCGTGCATTGCTTGGAGAGATTTACCCTTCTATACGTGCCATAGCTGTGAAGTTTGACGAAGATAGTTGTCTTCTGATTCGATATTACCTAGATAGGGAGCCTATCGAGATGGATGAAGAAAGTCTAGAGGTCGTCGCAACGAATGTATCTGCATCGACAGGGCAGCAGTTAGTTGCGCGCATTGAAATTGACTGCCAATTTACTCGCGTTCCATTCGGAGCGTTGGACGCGTTGGATTGCTTTGTTTACTGTAGACGAGAGTACGATTTGTAGCCGATCGTTTGCTGTCCTGTGATACGGGTGCGTATGACGCTGGATTCGCGCAAAACTTGATAAACAAGATGGAGGTGCCAGTACAAGCGCCTGCTGAATTGGTTTGGGCATATGGGAATGGAAGAATAGCAGGGGGGTGATGTCGCTGATTGAACAGATTGCTCGCCCAAATCCTGGTCTGAGTACAACAGACGCAGCTGTGGATTTTGCAACTATGCCATTCACGGGGATATCACCGAGTTTAGCTCCATTTATTAATGAGGTTGCAAATTATATAAAAAATACAGATGCAATAAAAAATCAACAAAATGAAATAAATAGGAATCATAAATAATGAAAATTATAAAAGATGGAAATTTTGTTTTTGCATTTAGAATCTTTTTAAGTTTTTTAGGTGCTGGTGTAATATCTTTTTCAGTTCTTTTTTTTGAAAATAAAAAAATTATGTATGCATTCTCACTTTTAGGGGCCGTAATAGGTTCTCTTGGTGCATATTCAATTCAGGCGGCAATATTGGGAATAAAACCTTTTACTAATGATCCATATGGCTGGCGTAAAGCTAAGGAAAGCTACAAATCATCAGAGTGCTCTGGCGACATTGAAAAAAATGACAGTAAATAAAGCATAATTTTTCGGCGTTGTTGTATAAGTCTGTCTGACGGCAGGTAAGTTTGGAGGATGCCCAAACCCCGCTATTGCATCACCTACTGGAAGCAGTACAACGCAGCCCTCAAAGCCCGTGGATCACTGTCAATTTGGTTGGACAAGCGCATGGCCTGGTTTGCTGCTACCAGTGCCAAACGCGGGCAAAGCCCGAGGTTCTCTGATGCCGCCATCCAGTTTTATTTGACCCTTAAAACTTGTTTGGCTTGGCGCTGAGGCAAACCACAGGCTGGGTGGAGTCGATACTGCACCTGTGTGCGGCCTTGCATGGCCAGTTTCAGACTTCAGCACTCTGTGCAGGCGGCAGCAAGATTTAAATGTCCTGATTCTGTACTCCCGCAGCAAAGCAGGCTTAGACCTTCTGGTCGATTCAACAGGCATCAAATTCCTTGGCGAAGGTGAATGGATGCAAGAATGCTCGGGTGCGCAGGGGAGCTGTTTCTAAACACCGCAATGCCGCTATTGCTGCGTGCAAGCGCTTGGGACGCAGTATCTGAAAGCGCTGGATTGGCTTCCACCGGCGAAGTCTGGTGGAAACGAAGATGAACTGCATCAAAAGGCTGGGCGAGCGAGTGATGTCTCGCCCCTTTGAGCGCCAAGTCAACGAGCTGCACATCCGAGCAGCCATATTGAATCGATTGACTGAACTGGGCCGTCCTCAGACGGCCGGGGTTTGGGGTAACTCGCCTCAAACTGGATTGATGCAACAACGCCCTTTTGTACCTACGCTATCAACAGCGTTGCCGCACGCGTTTGGTCTCAATTCACAGCGGTTGCGTATCAAAAAAGCCCGCGAGTTCCGGGCTTTTTTATTTTCACAATAGTAGGCTAGGCTCAATGTCTGTGGTTGACTTTGCGGGCCAAAAATTCGCCTGCAAACTGCACGAGAGAGACCAGTGCGACCAAAATCACGATGACTTCGAACATGACCTTGGTTTCGTAGCGTTCATAACCATAGCGGATCGCCAGATCACCCAACCCTCCAGCGCCGACTGCACCCGCCATGGCCGATGCGTTGACGATGGCGATGACGCTGACTGTCATGCCTCCGATGATGCCGGGGAGTGCTTCTGGCAGCAGGACGTGGCGCACGATATGCCAGCGTTTGCAACCCATGGCGCGCGCTGCTTCGACCAGTCCGGGGTCCACGTCGTTCAGGCTAACTTGGGCAATGCGTGCATAGAACGGAATCAGGTTCACCGACAGAGGTACGACTGCTGCCCAGGTACCCAGCGTGGTGCCGACGATACTGCGTGTCACGGGCAACAAGGCCACAAGCAAGATGATGAAAGGAATGGCACGAAAAATATTGACCGTGATAGACAGCCCCTTGTAAAAGTGCGGGCGTGCATACAAACCGCGGGGGCCCGTGATTGTGAGTACGACAGCCAGCACTAACCCCAGGCTGATGGCAATCAGCGAGGCGGATGCCACCATCAGCAAGGTCTCGGCAAAAGCTTGCAAATATTTGTCAATTGGTGCGGACATAACCCAGCAATTCCAGATGGTCAGCACCCGTGGCGTGGTGCAATGTTTCGAGAGACGGCAGATTTGCTACGGGCGTTGAGATCAGCAACTGGCCCAGTGCATGGCCGTCCAATCGGTCCAGACCTCCGTGCAACAGTGTCGCCTGCGGGCCCAATGCGGCAAGGGCTTGCAACGGCAAACCTTGTGCGTGCCGGGAGCCAGCAAAGCGCAGACTGAACACGGCCCGGTCCAGCGGTTCGGTTGGTGCGGTCATTAATTGCTGTGCCAGATCGGGCGGCAGGTCTTGCTGCAAAGGGCGCAGCAACGCTTGTGTGGCTTTGGCTTGTGGCGCGCCAAAGACGCGCCAGACTTTGCCAACTTCTTGCACCTGCCCACGGTCCAGAACCAGAACGCGATCACAGATGGCGCGTATCACACCCATGTCATGCGTGATCAGCACGACGGTCAGTTTCAACTGTCGGTTGATATCGCGCAGCAGCGTTAAGATGGATTGCGTAGTTTCTGGATCAAGCGCGGATGTGGCTTCGTCACACAACAATATCTCTGGGGCATGCACCAATGCCCGCGCAATGCCGACGCGCTGTTTTTGTCCTCCTGATAGCTGTGCTGGGTAGACGTTGGCTTTGTCGGTCAGCCCGACCAAGTTCAAGAGTTCGTCTACGCGGCGCTTGATGAGGGCAGGGCGCTCACCGGCTACACGCAGCGGTAGGGCAATGTTCTCAGCCACGGTCTTGGCAGAGAGCAGGTTGAAATGCTGAAAAATCATGCCAATGCGGCGGCGCAACGTGACCAGCGCTTCTTCGTCGAGCTTGGCCGGATTGATGCCGTGCACCTGTACTTGACCGGATGTCGGCGTTTCCAGCGCGTTGATGGTGCGCAGCAGTGTGGATTTGCCGGCACCACTTCGGCCAATGATGCCGAACACTTCGCCATGGCGGATATCAAAGCTCACGGCACTCAGCGCTTCGACCAGGCCGCTATGGCCTGCATAGGATTTACCAACGTTGTCAAAAACAATGTGCGGTGCCAATTGCACGGCAGGGGGGAGGGTGGTCATGCAGTCAATCAGAACGCTGGAATGACCGAGCCTTGGTATTTCTGCTGAATGAACTGGCGCACAGGTTCAGACTGGTAAGCGGCGACCAGTTGGCGTGTCCATGGTGCCTCTTTGTCTGCAGCGCGCACAGCAATGATGTTGACGTAAGGGTTGCGCTCGCGTTTCTCCACGGCAATACCGTCGCGCGTCGCAACCAGGCCAGCTTGGTAGGCAAAACTGTTGACAATGGCCGCTGCCGCTAAGTCATCCAATGATCGTGCCAGGACCACCGAAGCTATTTCCACCAGTTCAATTTTTTGGTGCAAAGCCGTAATGTCTGCCAGTGAAGCTGTGCTGGTAAAGGGGTCGAAATCAGCGCGTAAGTTCAATACACCCTGATCACGCAGCACCACCAAGGCCCGCGTCTGGTTGCTTGGGTCGTTCGGTATGCCAACGCGAGCGCCTGCGGGTAAATCACTTAAACGTTTGTATTTGCGTGAATAAAACGCGATCGGTGAGATATAGGTATCGCCTGCCGAAACCAGTTGATAGCCGCGTTGCTGGTTCTGATCGCGCAGGAAGGGAATGTGCTGGAAGGAGTTCACTTCCAGATCACCATTGTGTACACCCTCATTTGGGCTGATGGCCCCGCTGAGGACCACGGCTTTGACGTTCAATCCGCGCTCTTTGGCCACTTTGGTGACGACTTCCCAAATCTCTTCATCCACACCGCCCCGCACCCCCACGCGAATCACCGGAGGTGATGCCGCCGATGCCAAAGCGAGAGATGGAAGATTGACCACTGCTGCAGGCAGCAGAAATGCTGCGGATGTACGAAGAAAGTCGCGTTTATTCATTTCTGGGGCTCCGATCAAGATAGGCAGTTAAGGGCGCCAGTATTTCGGGCCCCGCAGAGCAGGGCAACAAAGCTTTTCAACTATGCAAATGCGGTGTTTGCATGAAGCGCGTGCGTTGATGTGCCAGCGGCGGGTATCCAGGTGATCGCAGCGCCGTGGCTATGTTCTTGTGAGGCTTTTTGTAGCTGAGCGGCATGTGGGGTGTAAAGGCCAATTGCAAACGGTCCTTCTCCCTGATGTGCCAGTTGTGCTGCGGCTTCGGGGGTGGCCTTGGCTGTTTCAAGCTGCAGCACCGTAGTGCCCAAGTGCAGGCGGGCAAACTCATCGACAAGATCTGTAGTGCTGTCTAAACCTAGCAAAGCTTGGTAGCGTTTCAGCGATGCGGCCAGGTCATGCACCGCGATACGCAGCTGTGCCACACCATGGACGCCATTTGCATGGTTTCGGACATCGCCCTCTGGCACACGCAGGGCACGTGGCGTGACGTCTCCGCATAGAAATGGCAGGTCAGCCGTGAGCGGGCGTGCGTTTTGCCACCGCAGTTCCACGCCGTCCGGGCGCAAGCGGCCACCGTTGACTGGCGATTGGTAAGCCAGACCCCGAGAGAGCGCCTGTGCCACGGTCTCTGTCGTGGTGCTGGGCAGCAGAGCGAAATCCACGATGCCAGGGCCAAATTGCTGAAGCTTAGGCCACCACGGATGGTGTGCTTCTGGCCCTTTCCACGCGATCAGTTCGAAGTAGGCGCCGTCCTGAAAGACAACCAACGCGTTGTGTGTGGCGCGGCCTGGGTGATCTCCACCGGGCGTGACGGTGAATCCAAGATGGTGGTAGCCGCTGATGGCTTTTTGTAAGTCATTTACGGCGATCACTATGTGGTCCAAAGGCAAGGACATGGGTTTTCTCCGGTTGCTGAAAACGCCAGCATGGCGTCTGCAGATACGGAGCGCAAATGCGAAAAATGTGTTTGTTTATGCGCTCGGCATCACTGCATGCATATCTGTTTTGCGCATATCTAACTGCGAAAACATCGCTTCAGAAAAGCGAGTGAACTTTCTAGCATTCATGGCAGCTGGTGGGGGATTTCTCTTTGCCAGTTCTTGCATTACAGCGCCGCAACGGCATGAAGGATGGATGGTCTCGTGCAGAAACAAAGCAGAAGCAAACGTCAAGGTTGGTGGCTGGCAGCCATGGTTGCAGGGGTTTGGATGGCCGGTTGCACCCAGCAAAGCGCTACAGAGACTGCCGGGCGGCAGGGCGCTGCAGCGCAAGGCGGTGAGCTGGTCTATCTGGAGCAACAGGCGCACACCAACCTGTATCCCCCAGCGGGCGGCTTTTATCCCAATGGCGGCGTACTCAACCAAATCACCGACAAGCTGACTTACCAAGATCCGAAAACGCTGGAAATTCAGCCTTGGGTTGCGCAGTCTTGGTCGATTAACGATAACGCCACCGAGTTCACTTTCAAGCTGCGCAGCGGTGTGAGCTTCTCGGACGGTACGCCCTTGGACGCTGCGGCTGTTGCGAAGAATTTCGACACTTATGGCTTGGGCAACAAAGCCTTGAAGTTGCCCGTGTCGGAAGTCATCAACAACTACCAGCGCAGTGAGGTGCTGGATCCGCTGACCGTCAAGTTTTACTTCAGCAAGCCTTCTCCTGGTTTCTTGCAAGGGACATCGGTGATTGGTTCGGGTCTGGTGTCTCTGGCCACCTTGGCACGACCTTTTGAAGAGCTGGGAGACGCCACCCGCATCATTGGCTCCGGCCCGTTTGTGGTGGAGCGTGAAACGTTAGGCAAGGAACTACTGCTCAAGGCACGGGCGGATTACAACTGGGGGCCCAGCCAACATGCACACCAGGGGCGGGCGCGTCTGGACAGCATCCGCTTTGTGGTGACACCCGAGGACAGTGTGCGCATCGGAGCGTTGCTCTCTGGGCAGGCTGGTTTGATCCGTCAAGTGCAGGCATATGACGAAAAGCGTGTGCAGGACCAGAAATTTCAAATTCATGCGCCTTCCACACGCGGTGTGAACAACAGCATCGCGTTCCGCCCTGACAACCCGTTGGTCGCAGATTTGCGTGTGCGCCAAGCGCTGTTGCACGGCACAAATACGGCCGAAGTGGTGCAGACACTGTTTTCTGCGAACTATCCTCAGGCGACATCGGTGGTGGCCAAATCAGCAGCGGGCTATGTGGATCTGGCCGCAGAGCTGAAGTTTGACCCTGAAAAATCGCAACGTTTGCTGGACGAAGCAGGCTGGACGCTGGGCAGCCAAGGGCTGCGACAGAAAGATGGTCAGGCTCTGGTGCTGACCGCCTACGAGGCCTTGCCACAGCCGCAGAACAAAGAAACCCTGCAATTGGTGGCGCAGCAGTGGGGCAAGCTGGGTGTCAAGCTGAATGTGCTGGCTGGTGATGCGGGCAGCCGCATTGTGGATAGCCTAGACCCGGCCAAGACACCGGTAACGCCCGGAATGGTGGGCCGTGCTGACGCCGATGTGATCAAGAGCTATTTTTACCCCAGCAATCGCAATGCGCTGCTGCAAAAGGGAGGGGTGAGCCAGAAGGTCAACAGCTTTGTGGATGACAAGCTCAACGGTTTGCTGGATGCAATTGCTGCCGAAACCGATTCCGCCCAGCGCCTGCAGCTCACCAGCGATGTACAGCGTTACCTGATTGCGCAGGCCTATGTGATTCCGATTTTTGAAGAACCTCAGGCCTTTGCTGGCGCCACTTGGGTGCAGGACGTTGGTTTTGAAGCCGTGGGCCGCCCCAGCTTCTACGCCACATGGTTGAGCAAGCATTGAGGGCTCAATCATGGTTCACAAAAAATACCGCCAAACATGGCTGTTAACAGGGGTAGTGGCAACTGGCCTGTGGCTGTCGGGCTGCTCGCCCAAGAGCGGTGCTGCTGAAGATGCGCAAGTGCAGGCCGGCGCGCCGATTCCGGGTGGCACCCTCGTGTATCTGGAGCAGCAGGCCCACACCAGCCTGTATCCGCCAGCAGGGGGGTTTTATCCAAACGGCGGCATTCTGAATCAGATCACAGACAAACTGACTTATCAGAACCCTGAAACCCTAGAGATTGAACCCTGGATTGCCGAGGCATGGACGATCAGCAACGATGCCACCGAATACAGCTTCAAGTTGCGTGAAGGCGTAACTTTCTCGGACGGTACCCCGCTGGATGCTGCCGCTGTCGCCAAAAACTTCGACACCTTCGGGCTGGGCAACAAGGCACTCAAGCACTCGGTATCCGAGGTCATCAACAACTACCAGCGCAGTGAGGTGGTGGATGCACACACCGTCAAGTTCTATTTCAGCCAGCCTTCGCCGGGTTTTCTGCAAGCCACCTCGGTGATCGGCTCGGGTCTGGTGTCGCCTGCAACACTGGAGCACGCGCTGGATGAGTTGGGCGATGCGACCAAGGTGATTGGCTCTGGCCCCTTCGTGGTGGCCAGCGAGACCCTGGGTAAGGAGCTGCAACTGGCCGCGCGCAAGGACTATGCCTGGGGCCCCATCAAGCTGGCACACCAGGGGCGTGCAAGGCTGGATGGCATACAGATTGTGGTGGCCCCCGAAGACGGTGTGCGCATTGGTGCGCTGCTGGCAGGGCAGGCGGGTTTTATCCGTCAGATCCAGGCATATGACGAAAAGCGTGTGCAGGAGCGGCAGTTCCCCATCTACGCGTCATCTACGCGCGGTGTGAACGGCAGCCTGGCTTTCCGCCCTGACAACCCATTGGTGGCCGATGTGCGCGTGCGCAAGGCCTTGCTGTACGCCACCGATGCGCAGCAGATCGTGCAGACACTGTTCTCGGCCCACTATCCGCAGGCCACAGGTGTCATCGTGTCCACGGCGGCGGGCTATGTGGATCTGTCGGACAAGCTGAAATTCGACCCAGAACAGGCCAAGGCGCTGCTGGATGAAGCGGGCTGGAAGCCCGGCCCCGGTGGCGTGCGCGAGAAGGACGGCCAGCCTCTGGTGCTGTCAACCTATGAGTCGCTCAACTATGTGCAGAACAAAGAAGTGCTGCAACTGATTGCCCAGCAATGGGCGCAGGTGGGTGTCAGGTTCAATGTGCTGGCAGGCGATCTGGGCAGCAAGACGCTGGATAGTTTGGATCCGCTCAAAACCCCCGTGATTCCGGCCATGGTCGGTCGTGCGGATCCGGATGTGATCAAGAGCAACTATTACCCGACCAATCGCAATCTGTTGCTGCAAAAAGGCGGTGTGAGCCAGAAGGTCAACACTTTTGTCGACGACCGGCTCAACAGCTTGTTGGATGCCATTGCCCGGGAACCGATCATCACCCAAAGATTGGAGCTGACGCGCGAGGTGCAGCACTATTTGGTGGATCAGGCCTACGTGATTCCTTTGTTTGAGGAGCCCCAGGTTTTTGCGGGCGCCCCTTGGGTCAAGGATGTGGCTTTTGAAGCTGTGGGCCGCCCCAGTTTTTATGCCACTTGGCTTGACAAGCACTGAGACTGAGGCCAGCACATGATGAACTCCTATCTCTTACGCCGCATCGGTCAGGCTCTGCTGGTGTTGTGGGCCGCGTTTACCACGTCGTTTGTGTTGCTGCAGTTGATGCCAGGCGATGCGGTGTTGATCAAGTTCCTCAACCCTGATCTGGGCCTTGGACCGGATCAGATTGCCGAGATACAGGCCGCCTACGGAACGGATCAGCCCGCATGGCGCCAGTACCTGCATACGCTGGGCCAGTTTCTGACAGGAAATTTTGGGTATTCGCTGCAGGCCGGTGTACCTGTCAGTGAAGGGCTGACTACCAACTTGCCTCCAACGTTGCGGTTGGCGGCTTTGGGGTTGACCGTCGCCTTGCTGCTGGCACTGGCACTGGCCTTGGCGGCCAGTGTGGTGCGGGTTCAAGGTGTGCGCGCATTGCTGCAGTCGCTGCCTTCGCTGTTTGTGTCCATACCGGTGTTTTGGCTGGGCATCATGCTGATCCAGTGGGTGTCCTTCCGGCTGGGGTGGGTGCCGGTCATCAATCCTGGCCCCTGGCAAGGCTTGATCTTGCCAACGCTGACGCTGGCGGTGCCTATTTCTGCACCGTTGGCGCAGATTTTGATGCGCAATCTGGATGCCGCCATGGCCCAGCCTTATGTGGCTGTGGCACGTGCCAAAGGGGCATCGCAGTTGCATGTGCTGCTGCGCCATGCCGTTCGCAATGCCTTGCTGCCTGTGCTGACCATGGCTGGTGTGCTGTTTGGTGAGTTGCTGGCGGGTGCCGTGGTGACCGAAGCCGTGTTCGGTCTCAACGGTCTGGGCAGTCTGACCCAACAGGCCGTTGGCAACCAAGACACCGCCGTGCTGCAAGCCGTGGTGATGGTGTCGGCGACGGCTTTTGTGATGATCAATCTGATGGTGGATCTGCTCTATCCCTGGCTGGATCCACGGCTGCGCTATGCGGCAGGAGGCTGATGCGATGAATGCATTCACACACAACGAAGATTTGGTGCTACAGGTGTCTTCAGTCACTGAGGGCAAGGCCCATCAGCAACTCCAGCAAGTCGAGAAAAAACAGACTGTGCCTTGGTCTTATCGCCCAGCCTTGCAAGCTGCATTGCGACGCGCCGCGCGCATGCCTCTAGGGTTGTGGCTGGCGTGGAGCGTGGTCATTCTGGTGCTGCTGTGGGCTGTCTTGCCCGGTTGGTTCAGCGGCCATGATCCGCTTGTCGGTCAGGCGGGGCAGCAGTTACAGGCACCGGGCTCTGGCCATTGGCTGGGGACGGATGCTTTGGGGCGCGACGTTTGGGCTCGCGTGGTTCATGGCGCTGTGCACTCGCTGGCTGGGGCACTGGTGGCGGTGGGTGTGGGCTTGGTGGTGGGCACAACTTTGGGTTTGCTGGCTGGTGCGCTAGGAGGGCGCATCGACGATGCCCTGATGCGTCTGGTTGATGTGCTGCTGGCAGTGCCTTCTTTGTTGCTGTCACTGACCATCATCATCGTGCTGGGCTTTGGTACGGTGAATGCCGCGATTGCCGTGGGCGTGGCCTCGGTGGCCAGTTTTGCGCGGTTGGTGCGTTCAGAGGTGGTGCGTGTGCGCAGAACGGAGTATGTGGAGGCGGCTTTCGGCAGCGGCGGGCGTTTCAGCGCCGTGCTGTGGCGGCATGTGCTGCCCAATTCGCTGACATCGGTGGTGGCGTTGGCCGCACTGCAGTTCGGGACGGCCATTTTGGCGATCGCCACGCTGGGTTTTCTGGGCTATGGCGCTCCACCACCCACTCCGGAGTGGGGGCTGTTGATTGCAGAGGGGCGTAACTACTTGTCTACTGCATGGTGGCTGACCACTGCGCCTGGGCTGGTGGTCGTGGCAATGGTGCTGGCGGTCAATCGCATCAGCGCTTCCTTGTCAGGAGGCCAACCATGAGCGCTTGGCAATTTTGGCGGCAACGTTTGCTGCGCACGGCTGTGCAATCGCCTGTTCTCCCCGCAGTTCCGGTTTCAGGTGTCGATGCTGTATTGGAAATCGACAACCTGCAAATCGCCTACCGTGAAGGTGATCAGCTGCGGCAGGTTGTGCATGGTGTTTCTCTGACAGTGCGTCCTGGCGAGGTGGTGGCCTTGGTGGGTGAGTCGGGCTCGGGTAAATCCACTACCTCGCAGGCCGCTATTGGCCTGCTGCCCAGCAATGGTCAGGTCGTGGGTGGAAGCATTCGCCTTCTCGGCCAGGATGTGACCTATGCCGGGGAGGCGCAGTGGCGCAGCCTGCGTGGGCGGGTGGTTAGCCTGGTGCCGCAAGACCCTGGCGCATCTTTGAACCCGGTGCGCACCATTGGCGCTCAGGTGGCTGAGGTGCTGCAGTTGCATGGCTGGCGCGATGCTACAGCCATTGAAAAACAGGTGGTAGATCTGCTGCGAAAGGTGGGCATGACACGACCTGAGCTGCGCTACCGCCAGTACCCGCATGAACTTTCAGGGGGCATGAAGCAGCGTGTATTGATTGCCATGGCCGTGGCTTTGAAACCAGCGCTGATCATTGCGGATGAGCCCACCAGTGCATTGGACGTGACCGTACAGCGTCGTATTCTGGATCTGATCGACACCCTGCGCCGCGAGACGGGCACGGCCGTGCTGTTGGTGACCCATGACTTGGGGGTGGCGGCTGACCGCTCGCACCGCATCGTGGTGCTGCGCCATGGCCGTATTCAGGAGGCCGGTGAAACCTTGAAGGTGCTGCGCCAGCCGCAAAGCAGCTACGCACGCCAGTTGCTGGCCGATGCGCCTGCCTTGTCTGCTCCGCCTGCCCGGGCAGCGTTGCCTGAAAACACGACCGATGACTGGGCTGTTCAGGTGCAGGGGCTGCGCCAGCAGTTTGTGGTGCCCGGTCACGTTGAACCCTTCAAGGCGGTCGATGGCGTGTCTTTCCAGGTACAGCGTGGCAGTACGCATGCGATTGTGGGCGAGTCAGGATCGGGCAAGACCACCACTATCCGTGCGCTGGTGGGACTGTTGCGGCCAACGGAAGGGCAGATTCAGATTGCAGGCGTGGATGTCACCGCTTTGCGTGGTGAGGCGTTACGGCAATTTCGGCGCAAGGTGCAGCTGGTGTACCAGAACCCTTTCGCATCGCTGGACCCGCGCCAGTCGGTGTTCGACATTGTTGAAGAGCCGTTGCGCAATTTCGACCGCTTGCCTGTGGCGGTGCGCAGTCAGCGTGTTCAAGAGACGTTGGCCCGTGTGGGGCTGACCAGTGAACTACAGACGCGCAAGCCCCATGCATTGTCTGGCGGGCAGCGTCAGCGCGTTGCCATCGCTCGTGCTTTGGTGCTGCAGCCTGAAGTGTTGGTGCTGGACGAAGCTGTATCCGCCCTCGATGTAACCGTGCAGTCGCAGATTTTGAAGCTTTTAGAAACGTTGCAGCAGCAACTGCAATTGACCTATGTATTTGTTACGCATGACCTATCGGTGGTGCGCCAGATCGCCCATACCGTCTCCGTGCTTCAGCACGGCAAGGTGGTAGAGCAGGGCTCGGTGGAGCAGGTCTTTCTGCACCCACGCAGCCATTACACCCGTGAACTGATCGCTGCCATTCCTGGCACAAGGAGTACTGATTTTGTCCAACCTCACCCCATTCCCGAAGAAACGCCTGGGCTACTTCAGCCGCTTGCTGGATGATGTGCCTGCCGCCGAGCGCTATCGCTTGGTGACCGAGCAGATTGCACACGCCGAGGCGCTGGGCTTTGACTCTGCATGGGTGGCACAGCACCATTTCCATGAAAACGAGGGCGGCTTGCCCTCTCCCCTGGTATTTTTGGCCCATGTCGCGCAGCGTACGCAGCGCATCCGGCTGGGCACAGGTGTAGTGACATTGAGCATGGAAAACGCGATCCGTGTGGCCGAAGATGCCGCAGTGCTGGATCTGCTGTCTGGAGGGCGGCTGGAAGTGGGGCTGGGCACAGGCGGTACGGCGGAGTCGTTTGAAGCCTTTGGTGTGGCCAGCCATGAACGGGGCGCTGTGTATGGGCGCAATCTCGAGATTTTGCGTGCGGCCTGGCGTGGCGATGCGCTCCAAGGCGGGGTACGTATCTACCCTACAGCACCCCATTTGCTGCAGCGCGTATGGCAAGCCACGTTCTCTGTGGAGGGCGGGCCGCGCGCAGGTGCCGCCGGCGAAGGGTTGATGCTCTCACGCACCCAGCCGCGCCCTGAGCAAGCGCCGCATTTGACGTTGTCGGACATTCAAAACCCCATCATTGATGCCTATCTGGCCGCTTTGCCGCAAGGGCAGGCCCCGCGCATTCTGGGCTCGCGCTCTTTGCTCGTCACTGATCGCAGAGAAGATGCCTTGCGTTGGGCAGAAACAGGCTTGCGCCGCTTGGCTGTGCGCCATGCCAAGCCAACAGCAGGACCTTTCCCACGTGTAAGCCCAGATGCACCGCTGGAAGAGCTGATTCGGGCCTATGACGTGCACATTGGCACCCCGGATGAGGTGATTGCGTCATTGCAAGCCGATACCGCCTTGGCGCGCACGACCGATCTGGTGTTCCAGGTGCACTCCATCGATCCACCGCATGAGGCCATCCTGCGTTCACTGGAGCTGACTGCCAAATATGTGGCACCAGCTTTGGGATGGACTGCCTCCAGCCCAGCTTTTTCCAATCCATCCGTGTCTGCCGTCGAATCTGAACTGCAGCCCGCGTAAGACAGGAGTTAAACCATGACCGAGCTATCGCATACAAAATCCGGCGTTGTAGCGGGATTGCGCATTGACCATGTCGATGTGATCGATTTTCTGGCTGATATCGTTCCAGGAGACTGGTTGGACCAGCTGCGCCGTACTCGCCCGGAAACGCGTTCCCAGGCCCAAAAAAGCCATGATGCGTTGTTCGCGCCTGCGGAGCCTATTGTGGGCCAGGTTACACGTGCTGAACGCCATGCAGTGGCAGCCTTTGTCGCACTGCTGCACCAGCAAGCGGAGGCGGCAGACTTTCATTTGCAATTGCTGCAGGAGCTGTCTCCCACCTGGTTTTCTGCGGTGCGCAGTGCAGTGGCTGCCGGTGTTACACAAGGGCCGTACGGGAAATTTCCTGCCGGGCCACTGAGCATTGAAAACCAAGAAGGGCTGGAGCTGCAGCTGTCTGATGCGCTGCGCGCTGTGCTGGGCGAGCGTTTGTATGCGGCCTTCCACCACGCGCATTTTCTGGTGTTCCACCCCCGTGATGCGACGCCCGAACGTGTGCGTGCGCTGGAGGCTGCTGGCTGGCTGCCTGACGACATCGTGGTGCTGTCGCAATTGGTTGCTTTTTTGAGTTTTCAACTGCGGGTAGTGGCGGGCCTGCGGGTGCTGGTGGAAGGGTGGGGCGAGGTTGTTGCTGTCCCAGTTACCCGTAGCGCCGTCTCTCAGTCAGTGCCTGCAGGCCCTGCGCCAAGTCCTGTTGCGGGTGCTGCACCCGTCGTTTTCACTCAGGCTGAGCTGCAATGGCAGGCTTGGCTGGAACCGCTGGATGTGAGCGCTCTGACAGAGCGCCACTTTGCGGGCCTTGTGGATTCGGCCAGAACCAAATCGCCGTATTTCCGGCTGCTGGCGCGCGATCCGGACACACTGGGCGCACGCACCCGTACCGACAAGGACATCTTCTACAACCCTGAGGCAGGCTTGCCGCGGGCAGAACGTGAATTGGCTGCGGCAGCTGCCTCTCGCTACAACGGCTGCATTTACTGCGCCTCGGTGCACGCCCGCTTTGCCAGTCACTTTTCGCGGCGCAAGGACGATGTCCAACGTTTGCTGGATGAGGGCGTGCATGCCAACCTGGATCCGCGCTGGAATGCCATTGTCGATGCCAGCGTGGCTTTGAGCGCAACCCCACCGCGTTTGAATGCATCGCACATTGCCGCTTTGCGCAACCAAGGCCTGGATGCCCAGGCTGCTGCGGATTTGGTGCATGCCGCAGCCTTCTTTAACTGGGCCAATCGCCTGATGCTGTCGCTGGGCGAGCCTCACTACTGACAACAGCGGTGACAGGCTATGGCTGCAGGCCTGACCGGGCTCCACAGCTTGGGACGCGGGCCATGCTTGAGCCATGACGGAAAAGGTATTGTGTGCGGTGCATGGCCGAGCTAGTCGGCCTGCGACAGCACCTGCACTAGTGCTGGCACCCGCACCCTGTGTACTGCGCATCACCGAGTTCTTGACCCGCGCACAGCGCAGGCCGCACCAGGCTCACGGTTTCAGGGATTGGTTATCTGCAGCGACAAAAAAGGCAGCCCGGGCTGCCTTTTTTATTTTCTAGATAGCTTGGAATGCTTATGAATACTGCTGAAAGTACAGGTTTATCTGCCTCAGTAAGCATAAGCCTGCGCGGCTTCTTTCTGTGCAGGGTTCAGGCTGGCCAGTGCAGCTTGGTGCTCAGCATACTGCTGCGGGTAAAAGCGCCGGGCCACATCAAGGTGCGAGCGCACGCGGCCCTTCAGCGCATTGGTGCCAATATGGCTGAACAAAGGATTGAGCGGATCGCTCTCTGGCCCGCGTGCCTGGCTGGCCAAGTGCGCGGGCAGGCTTAAAAGTGGCACCTCGTGCGCATGCAGACTGGGTGAAAAGAAGTAAGCGATGGAGTAGCGGCTGACCCCAGCGCCGGGTGAGCGCACGCGGTGCACATTGGCGCGCAGGTAGCCGTTGGTAGCCAGCTCCAGCATTTCCCCGATGTTGATGACAAAGGCATTTTTGCGGGGTGGCACATCCAGCCAGCCTTGTGGCATTTGCACCTGCAAACCACCGACTTGGTCTTGCAGCAGCAGGGTCAGCAAGCCGCCATCCTTGTGCGGGCCAACACCTTGGTCGGGCTGGCCACTGCCTTGGCCCGGGTAATGAATGATCTTGAGGCGATGGTTGTGCGGCGAGGCCACCAGCTGGTTCAGTGCAGTGGCCGGTTGCTCTAGGGCTACCAGAAAGGCTTTGAGCAGGCGCTGTGCCACGGCACGTGTTGTGTCCAGCCAGAGCAGAATTTCTGATTGCAGCGCGGGCTGCGCTTGGGGCCACTGGTTCGGGCCTTGCAGCCCCCACCACTGTGGCGTTTCGGGGCTTAGTGGCACGGCTGGCAGCTCTTCACCAAAGTCAATTTGTTCGCGCAGGTCGGGTTGCAGGCGAGTGATTTCCCCGCCGACGCCGGTATAGCCACGAAAGTGGCGGGTCTGCGCTATCGCGATTTGCTGCTTGGCGGCAGCGGGTAGCGCAAAAAACTGCCGGGCTGCAGCTTCCAGGCGGGCAATGTGTTCAGGCGAAATACCGTGCCCTTCAAGGTAGAAGAACCCGGTCTCACGCGCAATGTGCGCCAGGCGGCTGTGTGCGGGCGTGTGTTGCTCGCTGTCGCCCAGCTCTTGCAGATTGATGACGGGTAGGGCATTGACGGTGACGGCGGCGCTGGCGGCCAAGGCGGAAGCAATGGTGCTCATAAGGACTCCTGAAAATCGAAAGGTGCAGAAGAAACGGTGGCCGGCGTGGTTGTATGACTGTGCGCAAGCGCTTGGCGCAGGTCGCCCAGCAGATCGTCAGGGTGTTCAATGCCCATCGACAGCCGTACCAAGCCCGGTGCAATGCCGGCGCGCGCCAGCTCTGCATCGGTCAGTAGGTGGTGGGTGGTCTCAGCGGGAATGGCGGCCAGTGATTTGCTGTCGCCAATATTCACCAACCGCTGGAACAGTTGCAGGGCATCATAAAAACGCTGAGCGCTGGCGCGGCCACCATGCAATTCAAACGATAGCAAGCCAGGAATGCGGCCCTCGTGCAGATAGCGCGTGGCGTGGGCATAGTCGGGGTGACTGGGGTGGGCTACATGCTGGATGTGGCTGACCTGTGGGAGGCTCTGCAGAAAAGTCAGTACCGCACGGGTGTTGCTGCTGATGCGGTCAATGCGCAGTGCCAGCGTCTCTAGTCCCTGTAGCAGCAAGAAGGCAGAGTTGGCTGCCAGCGTGGCGCCGGCATTGCGCAGCATGACGGTGCGTGCATGGGCCACGACGGGTGCTTCAGGGTAGCGTTCGGTAAAAACCACTTGGTGAAAGGCCGGTTCTGGCTGTGTTAGCTGCGGGTAGCGTTGGGCGTGTGCCTGCCAGTCGAAACGGCCACCATCTACAATCAAGCCCCCCATGACCACGCCATGACCGCCGATGTACTTCGTGGCCGAATGCACAACCACATCTGCCCCGTGCTGGAAGGGGCGGATCAGCAGTGGTGTGGCGCAGGTGTTATCTACCACCACGGCCACGCCTTGGGCGTGGGCGATGTGGGCGATATGGTCCAGATCGGCCACATCGCCCGATGGGTTACCCACAGATTCAACAAACACGGCTTTGGTCTGTGGGGTGATCGCTTGGTGCAGCGCATCAGGATCGTTCCGTGCCACCACGGTGCTGTGGATGCCCCGACCTTGCAACACATGCGCAATCAGATTGTGCGAGCCACCGTACAAGGTCGAAGCCACGATGACGTGATCCCCCACTTGCGCCAAAGTGGCCAACGCAATGTCGATCGCCGCCATGCCTGATGCCACGGCTAGAGCCGCTGTGCCACCTTCCAATTGCGTGATGCGTTGCTCCAGCACGCTCTGGGTAGGGTTGCTGGTGCGGGCGTAAATGTGGCCTTCCTGCACCAGGTCAAACAGCTCAGCGCCTTGCTGGGCGTTCTCAAACAGGTACGAGGTGGAGTGGTAAACCGGTACTGCAGCGCTACGCTGGTGCTGCAAGCCGTCATAGCCAGAATGCAGCACCACGGTGTCCGCATGCCAGTGGGAGGCCGGCGACTGACTCATGCGTGCAGCGCTTCGGGGTGGTGCGCGCTGGCGGCAGGCACGGTGGTGGTGGCGCTTGTTGGTTTGCGTACCCATGAGCCCGAAATTTGCTGGGGATTGCGCAGCAGGTTCAGGATGGGGCAGGTCTTTTCCACCGCATCAAACAATGTTTGTAGTTGCGTGTCAGTAGCGGTGGATTGCAGTTGCACTTCGTAGTGAATGTCATGCGGCCAGATGGGCGTCGCCTCATGACCGGGCTGACCCGCACGCGGATCGATGGTGCCGTGAATATCCACCTCAATGCTGTCCAGCGGCACTTGCAGCAATGCGGCCTGAATTTCAAAGATGTGGGTCACGCAGGTGCCCAACACGCCGAGTTGCAACTCGGGCGAGGATGGTCCGAGGTTGAAACCAGCGAAGTCATGGGGGCTGTCACTGATGATCTGGTGCTCACGAATGCGCAAACGGCGTATACCGCTACGCCCTTCAGCAGTGACGTGGGCGTGCAGCTGATTGGCCTGAGCGGTCCCATCGGCAACACGTTGCTGGCGCGCCAAGACGGCAGTGCGCTTGTGGGAAAGATAGTTGTTGAGGCCCATGGTGATGCTCCGTGTGATGGGTAAACCGGTTGGAAAGACGCCATGGTTGAGCACACCCGCGATCAAAGCTACGAAGCTTTGCGTGTTTGCTTATGAGTTTTTTGTGAGCAAGTAGCCCCGGCAGAACGCGAAGTTTTCCGTATATCGATACCTGTTTTTGTTGCTTGTGACAAAGGGGTGTGCAACCTATCGTGGTAGCACTTTCTATCTTCATCACGAGGGACGATATGGCAGATTTTTCGCAAGAACAACGCAATGCTTGGAAGCGCCGCCACTTTCTGGGTGCCGCTGCGGGTGTGGTCACCGTGGGTGCTGCCACTGGCCTGCTGCCTCAGGTCGCACGGTCACAGCCGCGCAAGATTACCTTGGCTTGGAGCCAAGCCAGCTTTTGCCAAGTGCCCGTACCAATCGCTTTGGAGCGTGGCTTTTTTACGCAAAATGGTTTGGATGTGGAGGTGTTGAATTGGGGTGGCGCGGCTGACCAGTTGCTGGAAGCACTGGCCACTGGCAAGGCGGAAGTTGGGGTGGGTTTGATCCACCGCTGGATCAAACCACTGGAGGCTGGCCTGGATGTGAAGATTGTGGGCAGCGTGCACGGAGGCTGCTTACGTCTAGTTGGAGTGAAGTCGGCAGGTGTCACCACTGACTTGCGTACCCTCAAAGGCAAGGTGATTGGTGTATCGGACCTCAATAGCCCTGCCAAGCAGTTCTATGGCATTCACTTGACCAAGAAGGGCGTAGATATCGACAAAGACATTGAGTGGCGCGTGTTTCCGGCCGATTTGTTGGATGTGGCTGTGAAAAAGGGGGAAATCCATGCCATTGCCGACGGAGACCCCAACCTGTACCTGATCGAAAAGCGCAATCCAGGGGTGTTTGCCGAACTGGGAAATAGTGCAACGGGCGAGTATGCCGAGAAAATTTGCTGCGTACTGGGTGCTGGGGCCAAGTTTGTGCGTGAAGACCGCAAGAGTGCTGCTGCCGTGGTGCGAGCCTTGGCGCAGGCCTCCAATTACGTGGCCGAGAACCCCAATGAATCTGCCAAGATTTTCGCGCGTTACACGCCCAAGTTTGAGGTCAGTGATTTGCAGCGCTTGATCGCTGAGTTGACGTACAAACATCACCCCCATGGTGGTCGCCTGCAGGATGAGGTGCAGGCGTTTGCAGCTGACTTCCGCGAGGCGGGCATTCTGAAAAAGAGTACCGATCCTGTGCGTTTTGCGCACCACATCACACAGGATGTCCTGTCATGACCGGTGCTGCACATACATCTTTGCAGGCAACGAGTTTCTCCACGGCCACAGGCTTGCAAACCTTGGGCCTATGGCGCCAAGGTGTAGTTGCGGCCTTGGCGTGGGGTTTGTTGGGGGCGTTGACCTTGCTGTGGCCCAACAAGCCTATTGGCTTTAGCGATTGGGCGTATACCACCGAGTTCGCCGTGCTGTCACTGGCAATTGCCGTGGCTTTGGCACTGATTGCACTGCGTGGATGGTTGCCTCGGTTGCATGCTGCTGGCGCATGGTTGATTGCCGCACCGCTCTTGCTAGGGTTGTGGCAATTGCTTACCGCCAAACTAGGCGTGCTGCCGCCACCGTTTTTTGCACCTCCGCAAAGTTTGCTAGAGGTCTATCTGGACGATACGGCAAGGCTGGGTACGTCGGTAGCTCATTCGTTGCGCCTGCTGGTGCACGGCATTGTGCTGGGCAGTATTGTGGGATTTTTCACGGGTGTGTGGGTGGGGTGGTCGCGCATAGCTGGATACTGGGTGCACCCATTGCTGCGTTTCTTAGGGCCAGTGCCGGCATCAGCCCTGCTGCCTCTGGCATTCTTTTTTGCCCCGAGTAGTTACAGTGCCGCCGTATTTTTGATTGCGCTGGCCACCTTCTTTCCGGTGGCCGTGCTGACATGGTCTGGGGTCGCCAATGTGAGCAAAAGCTACTACGACGTTGCCCGTACGCTGGGTGCTTCCGAGTGGTTTTTGGTCTTGCATGTGGCAATACCCGCTGCTTTGCCGCAAGTGTTTGTGGGCTTGTTCATGGGGCTGGGCGCTTCGTTCTCGGTGCTGATCACGGCAGAGATGATGGGTGTGAAAGCTGGCCTGGGCTGGTACTTGCAGTGGGCGCAAGGCTGGGCAGCTTATTCCAATATGTACGGTGCCTTGCTGGTGATGGCTGTGCTGTGCTCAGGCTTGATTACGTTGCTGTTTACGGTACGTGATCGCTTGCTGAGCTGGCAGAAAGGAACCGTGAAATGGTGAATGCTCTGCGTCAAATTTTGCAGGCAACGTCTTCGGATGCTGCTACCTTGGATTCCGTGGCTGTCCAGTCCAGCAGCCCGGCACAGCAAGGTGCGTTCATTGACATAAAGAATGTGTCGCACCACTTTGCACAGAACCACAAGAATGGTGCCGCAGAGAACAACGCCAGTTTGCCTGTGCTTGATAGTGTCAGCTTGCAGGTGCAGCCCGGCGAGTTTGTGGCGCTACTGGGCCCTAGCGGCTGTGGTAAATCGACATTGCTACGCTTGGTGGCTGGTTTGGAGCCTCCAAGTGCAGGGCATATCACACAAGAAACGCAGCCGATTAAGCAGCCCGATCCATCCCGCATTGTGGTGTTCCAAGATCCAACGCTGTTTCCATGGCGAACGGTGCGTGACAACGTGGCCTTGGGCTTACAGGCGCGCAAAGTCCCCAAGGAACAGTATGTGCGGGTCGATGAGGCTCTGTCCTTGGTTGGGTTGACTGAATTTGCCAGTAGTTATCCGCACCAACTGTCAGGTGGTATGGCGCAACGTGCGGCACTGGCACGCGCCTTGGTCAATGAGCCGAAATTGCTCATCTTGGATGAGCCACTGGGAAAACTGGACTCTTTGACACGCCTGACCATGCAAGGCGAGTTGCTCAAATTGTGGCAAAAAGCAGGTTTTTCGGTGCTGTTGGTCACGCACGACGTGGAAGAGGCGCTTTTCTTGGCCAACCGCGTGGTAGTGTTTTCAGCACGTCCCGCACGAACGGTGGCCGAGCTACAGGTCGATTTGCCTTATCCACGCCACCGCACCGATCCCCGCTTTGTACAGTTGCGCCAGCAACTGCTGCGTGATTTGGGCTTGAGTGACGTGACCTGATGAGTCCTGATCGTGTTGCGCAGGATGCGCCCTGGCTGCTGTGGCTATTGAATGCCATGCAGTGGGGCCAAGAAGCACTCTTGCAAATTTTGCACAGTGTTGGGTTGACGCCAGCCGTCGATGGGCAGCCTGCATGGCCTTGGTCACGACGTCTTGCCGGTGAGAACTTGCTGCTGGACGTTGGTCAAGCCCGTGCTATGGCATGGAGCTTGCTGGCCGTCGCCGTGGTTGTCTGCCTGCTTGTATTGGCGGCCTTGTTGTGGCGCCATTCCAAAAAACGCTGGTCGCTGCTAGTGACCGCGATGCTGATCGTTATGGCCACTCCGTGGCCACAGCCGCAGGTGATTTTGGTTCCTGCCAGTCCCAGCAGCTTTCACCACAATCCGCTGCCGTTCAGTGATGCAGCTATTGCAAGAGGTGCAGTGCACTATCAACGTCTGTGCATGGATTGTCATGGCGCAACAGGTAATGGCCAAGGCCCCATCGCTGCCCAACAAGCGGTATGGCCCCCAAGCTTTACGGGCCCATTGCTGTGGCGGCGTACCGATGGCGATTTGCTTCATACCGTGCGGCAAGGCGTTTTTACGCACAGCGGTCAGCAGCGCATGCCTAGTTTTGCATCGCAAATGACGGTGGCACAAACGTGGGAATTGCTGCATTTTTTGCGAGCGCAGGCTGCAGGGCAGTTGCTGCAATTGTCGGGCAACTGGGTCATGCCGATTGCATTGCCGAATATGCAACTTCACTGCCCGGGCCAAACTTGGCAACAGGTCAGTGATCTGCAGCACCAGCGTGTTCGTTTGGTCGGTTTGGCCGATGTAAAAAGCGTTTTACCTGATCCACGCATGCTCACCGTGTGGCTGCCTCCTGCAAATCAAAGTGCCAGTTTTATCCCTGCGCAAATCGATTGCGTCGTCGCTTCGGCGACGGAAGCACGGCAGGCGTTGTTCTGGCTGACAGGTACGGAAAATTTTACGCAAACGCAGTTATTGGCCGATAAAGCTGGCTGGTTGCGTGCGCGCAATGATCGTGGTGCAGACAGTTGGAGTGAAGCAGATTTGGTATGCCGTGTGAACGAAGTGGTGCAAGGAGCAACACAAGAAGATAGCTTGACCCGGTTGCTGCGTAGCATGGACAGCCAGCCTCTTGTCTATGTCAAAGGCGGGAGCGTACATGGGCTGCAGTGATGGGGGCGTTGTTGCATAAATCGCTGTGCCGCAAGCCGTAGGCTGGCGGCATGAGCCTTCCCAACAAACCTCGCTACCGAACCACGCACTGGAAGCAGTACAACACAGCCCTCAAGTCCCGTGGATCACTGTCAATTTGATTGGACAAGCGCATGGCCTGGTTTGCCTCTACCAGCGGCAAACGCGGGCGAAGCTCGAGGTTCTCTGATGCTGCCACCCAGTTTTGTTTGACCCTTAAAAACTTGTTTGGCTTGGCGCTGAGCAAACCACAGGCTTGGTGGAGTCGATACTGAAACTGTGTGCGGCCTTGCATGGCCAGTTCCTGACTTCAGCACTCTGTGCAGGCGGCAGCAAGATTTAAATGTCCAGATTCCGTACTCCCGCAGTGATAGAGCGCTCCAGCATGTCTGCCAGCTCGCTGGTCAGGTTGAGTCGGTGTCGCGAGCGGGGCATGCGCTGCAGCTGTGGGTGTGGGCTCATGCTGAATTTCCTGCAGCAGCAGTGATGACCCCGGCAATAACACCGCCAGCGCAAAGCAGGCCAGCGGCATAAGCAGCGTCTCTGCTAGCGAAAGTGTCCGCACTGGCGCGACCGTTTACCTTGAAGATGAATCGCATCGGGCTCTCCTTACATTGCATCAGCGCTGATTAGGTGCGCTTGCGGTGGTGGAGATTCGGCTTGGCGCGCGGCCTGCTCAAGCAGCCAGGCCTTGGATGGCAGGTAAAGGCTTCCTTCGTCCTCAGCTTTGATGCGCCGCTTTGTCTCGCGCTGCTCCAGTGTTTCGGCTGGGGCACTGAAAGCAGGGTGGGTGCGCCTTCGCGCTTTACTGATTAAGGCGGTGTAGCGAGACATAGCGGACCCCATAAATGAAAAAACCCGCCGAGCGTGAGCAGGGCGGGTGAGGGATGAACGGCGGTGCATTACTGCTCGCCTAGTGGTCTAAAAGTGGGTAGCTGTAGCCGGTTCTAGGTCGGTAAAGAAAGATGTCAGCTCAATGCCTAGAAACAAGAAACACAAAGGGTTTTCACTATCTTTTTTGAACCATAAGGATGCTGACTCACTGGTAAATTGTCACAAACGCCTCTCTCTTCGTGACTGGTAGTAATAACGCATCGCTTAGATAGATTTAATTGTGATTTGTAGACCGTCAAAAGATCTGCCTACTGCTCATGCTTGGTTCTATCTCGCAGTAATTTGTTAGTGAGCACTTTTGCTTGCGAAAGACTCAGCATGAACATAAGCAATGCTCAAGCCTACTTACTGGTCGCTCCTGCGGCCATCATGATGCTGAGCCTGGCACTTTTTACGGCCTGGTATTTAAAGCGCGATCAGCGCTACTTGCTATTTTTGGGATGTTCTCTGGCTTGCACAGGGCTCTCACTGGGATTTCAAACTGTTCTAGATCGAAGCGAGATAGGCACTTGGAGTCCTGTCGCCGGACTAGGCTACTTGTATGGAGCATGGTTTGGTGCCCGCGCACTGGCTGAGAAGTACGGGGTTCCATCACACCCGCGTCTCAGCGTGGCAATAGGGTTAACAACGCTGGCGATTCTTGCGTACTACGGTTTGGTTGAAGACGATATCGTCCTCCGTATTCACGTGCTGAGCATCGCGCTGGGGTTGCTGCAAGTGTTGCCAGCACCTGCAATTTTCAAATTGCCGCGCAAACGTGAACGCCTTGAGGTTGTCCTCTATTGGACCTATGTGATGTTCTGCATTTACACAATGCTCAGACCAGCGATAGTGCTTGCTCTTGGCTATGCAGAGCTAAATAACTTCGTTCTCTCTGCCTACTGGATAGTCACGACCATTGGTTCAATGACTTTCTGCATGCTCTTTACATTCTTGTTTCTTGCATGTGCTGTCCAGGGGACCGTGAGTAAATTAAGCGATGAGCGCGACCATGATCCCTTAACCGAACTACTCAATCGAAGAGCATTCCTTGAGGCCGCTGAGTCATTGATTAATGACCGTCGACTGCAGCCTATCGCTCTGGCTGTTGGAGATATTGACCACTTCAAATACATCAATGACCGCTGGGGGCATGAACGTGGTGACCAGGTACTGAAAAAGGTTTCGGTCACCATGCGCAGCCAAGTGCGTCATCAAGACCTGGTAGCTCGTTTCGGCGGTGAAGAATTCGTGCTCTTGCTAGTGAACACAGATGTCAAAAGCGCAGAGCAAATTGTTGCTCGCATCCGTGAATTAGTTCGCTCGTCGAATGATGCAATGCCTGAAGGTCAGCCGCTGACAATTAGCTTTGGGATTACGGCTATGCCGCTTGGTGGAAGCCTCTCCGCTGCTATCGATCAAGGGGATAAGCTTTTGTATCAAGCTAAAGGCGCTGGGCGCGATCGCATCTGTACCGATCCTGTAGCTGAATCTGTGACTGGCTAAATTCATCTACAGCCTAAGAGTTTGGGTATGAAAAAGCCCGCTCGATGCGGGCTGGTGGTTTGGTAGACGGAAGAGCGACTTGCAGAAATGAATTCTCTGCTTGAAAGCATCGTCTTGCTGCTTTGTGTTCTGAGTTTGTCCTGGCTGCTTTAGGCCAGGCGAAGATCGCTCAGCTTGTCGCTCTTACCTTTGTCTCTGACCAAGGATGTTCAGGCCAGAGTGGATATGTATTGCATTGGACTAACTCCTAAAGTTAGAGAAAACCAACACGGCTTTCACGTCTGCACGATGCTCCTGAAGCAATACCCGCGTTGTATCAATGCGTAAGTAACACTGGCTTGAGTCTCAAACCGCAGCCCTCTGTCACAAGGCTCTGGTTTGCGGTCGTAGCTTTCCGACCTGTCATCGCTTGCGCGACGGGCTTTGCTGTTCTTGGCAACCCGATATACCTCACCCTTTGACCGTTTACGCATCTTTGGCGCCTGGACACTGCGCGGAGCACCCGCCTTGCCGGGTGACGCTATGGAACCGGACGAACCCCAAACAGGCTGGGGAGCAACATCGGCGAATGCAGAGCAGTGAGTAGATTGAATGGGATGGTCGTTGTGAGGTACTTGCGTGCCAAGCGCTGGGGATCGAACACTGGCGGAGCAAGCCCAAGACACCACAAACTAACGACATGGTGGAACGCTTCAATGGACGATTGAGCCAGGTGCTTCGCACGCACCACTTCAACAACGCTGAGGACTTGGAGAAGACGTTGCACCGGTTTGTCTGGCTATACAACCACCACTTGCCACAAAAGGCACTGGGACATGTTGCCCCAGTGCAAGCGCTCAAAAGCTGGAAGCTCCTGATTTATTCGTCAAGAACGTGTGCAATCATCCGGGGCCTGACACTTAGCTTTAACTAAGAGAGTTTTACCCAGACACCCTGACGCAGTCACAGGTGGGTGCACCTCTAAGGTCCGCTTCTGGCCGAGTCGAGCCCGCCAGCTTTCGGAACTACTCGCCCTAAACCAGTCGATAAGGATGTGAACCTTGTGGACCGCTCCTAGGCAATGACGTTGGCCAGGGAAGCGCATGCATCCGGCCATAAGCAGTCGGTCAGTATTGTTTTCTTGCAGGCTGTTTTGAAGCGCATTACAGATCACTTTAATCCGAGCATGCGCTCTGCAAATCTGACACGTTCTTGCTCTTTGACGGCAAAAAATACTCATTGATTGCCAACTTTAAGATAGACATCTGCGTTTATGGCAGATGAACAGCTTTAGCCGCCGGTATCCCAGTACGATGCCTGTAAGCGCCAGGAAAAACGCGCCAATGCTTAGCAAAACGAGGATGGCATCGCGCGGCCAACTGTGGCGCAGCATCCACGGCAGGTCCCAACTGTGTAGGAAATTAAACAACCACCGGCCTGTCCGCTGTGTTCGGTCCAAGCTCAGCACAACATCACCTGAGGCCGGATTGATGTACACGACAGTGTTTCCTGGATCTTCAAATTGCATCCGGAGCACAGGCAGATCGCGTGCCGCTGCTGAATACATTGAGGCCTCACCCCGACGGTAATAGTAGGCGTCGTACTCGGACAGCAAAGTGGTCGAGTGGATGGCAAAAGGAAGCAGTTTCTTCGCTGCCTGCTCTAGCTTAGAGCGCTCAAATTCGCGGTCTACCTGCGGTATGGCAAGGTTTGCGGGCAGAATGCGAGTTTCGCCAACTCCATTAAAGGCTAACAGGTAAGGATGCCCATCCATTACTTTCCATTCGACTTCGCGTGTGTCAACCCCCTCGGCACTGAGTAGTGTCAGCGCTTCTTTCGTAGTTAGCCTAGAGGGATTGTTGCCTATACCAGCATGCTGGTAGGCACGCAGATCTGGACGAGCTCCTTGCGGGCTGAAGATTCCCAGCGGATTCATGGACATCAGGCCACTGAAAATCCAAAAAATCATCATCACCCCGAATACAAGACCAGTGATGTGATGCCAGCGCATCTGGAACTCCCGATAGGGGGTCTTTGCTCCAGATTTGTAGCGACCATTGAAGCGCCATCGCCAGATGCCCACGAAGGCACCGGCGACGGCAGAGACAGTTCCCAATGCTGAGAGGCCAATAACCAGCCAGCTCCACACCGGATCCTTGGGGCCTTCTCGGAACATGTAAACCCAGTGGAGCCAAGCACCCACGTAGTTCCAGTACCGTTGGTTGCGCGGGACATCCATGACCACTTCGCCGGTGGTAGACGAGATATACAGAAGGGTTGATGCGGAATCATCCATCAGTACCTTGATGAGAGGCCGGTGGGGATTCAGTAACGCTGAATGTGTCCAGCGATCGTCTTGAGTGCGACCTTGCACCACTCCATGCGCTCCAGCCAGGAACGCTTGAGCGCTACGCAGCGCCGTTACATCGTCGGGAGCTGGAGCCGCAGCTCCCTTGCTCGCATCTATCACCCGTAGCGTGCCGTCTGCTTCCTGAAGTCGATAGCTTGGACGGCCCGCAATAGTGGTGAGCATGATCTGCTGTACCTTGGCCGCAGATTGGCTTTGTTTCAGTACGGCCTCCACAGACAGGTAGGTCTGATTAGTACTCAAGGAGGGCAGTGCCTGCAGGTGCTCGGTCGGCAGCAGCTTGGGATAACCAACAAAGAGCATGACTACTCCACTGAAGACCCAAAGGGCCATCAGCACACATGCAGCTACTCCGGTCCATCGATGCACCAGGAACACAAGCCGTTTAGCGTGGGCGGAAGTCCACATTGGCAGTCCGATCAGAAACGATGGTTCAGTGTCAGCTCAACACGTCGTCCTTCCCCGACGAACCACTGGGTGTTGGTGTAGTAGGAGGTAGAGAAGTAGTGCTTGTTAAAGATGTTGAAGCCGCGCAGCGTGAACGTGGTTGCCTTGGTTGCCGTCCATTGCAGCGCCAGGTCTGTCGTGGTGTAGGCAGGCAGTTTCAAAGTGTTAGCATTGTCTGCATGGCGCTTTCCCACATGACGAAGACCGCCGGACAATGTCCAATCAGGTACAACTCTCCAACTCCCCCAAACATTGGCAACGCGCTCCGGCACGTCGGTGGGAGTATTGCCGTTTCGTGACACAGCAATACCACCTACAGACTCGCTGAAATCGTCATAGCGGGCCTTGAGCAACGCAAAGTTGGCGTCAACCTGCACAGCCTTGCTGACTTGCATAGATAGGGTGCCCTCGATGCCCTTGGAGGAGCGCTCGCCAACCTGTATGCGCAGAGCCGGGTTGGCAGGATCTCGCGTCAACAGGTTGTTTTTGGTGATTGAATATGCGGCAAGCGTCCAGTCTCCCTTGCCTTCCCAAAAGGTCTGCTTGACGCCAACCTCAAACTGTCTGCCGGTCGACACATCGAAGGTGGAATTGGCCGCCGAAAGTAACAGCAGGCCGCTTACTGGATCTGCGGCCTTGGATGCCTGCGCATACAGCGACAGTTGCTGGTTTAGCTTGTAGACAGAACCCAGACGCCAGCCCGTGTTGGAGTAGCTTCGTTTGAAAGCTTGACTGCCCGCCACGAGATCCTGGCGCGATAGATCCGCATGATCGAAACGCGTGCCCGCCACGACAGACCAGCGATCCGTCAGTTCAAACCTATCTTCCGCAAACAGCGCATATTGGTTGACCTTGTTTTGATAGCGGGGAATGAATGGTATGGAACTGCTGTAGTAGCCTGGGGCTGGGTTATAGGGGTCTACCGAACCGGAGCTGCCGGTGTAAGTGTTATTGGTGTGCTGAAACGATGCGCGATTAAAGTCAAAGCCCACGGAAACCTGGTTGGGACGTCCTAGCAAGCTGCCATTGAAGGTCACATCCGTTGTATTGCCTGTCTGCGTCTGGTCGTGACCGATTTCGGTATTGTCCGAGCGGTCGATCAGTCCCGTAGTGGCGTTGTACCGATACGCTTCGGCATTGCGCCAATAGCGGTCGCTGCCAATGTGATAGAGCTTGCTTCGTACGACGATATTGCTGCCGGGTGCCCACTGAGTAGCCAGTTCGGTCCAGCGATCCTTAAATTGGATGCGACTGTCGGCGACGTTGTAGTTTCGCTCTCGGATGGCTGGGTCTTGCACCCCATTGATCAGCGGTGTACCGAAGTAGCGCATGGGCTTTTGCCGGCCTTGAGCGTGCGACAGCTGCAGGTTGAAATCAGGTGTCACATCCCAGCGCAGAGCACTGGATATCGTCCGATTGCTGGAGTCACCACGATCCACCCAACCATCCGATTGGTCGTCACTGACATCAAAGCGGTAAGACCATTGGTCATTGATCGCGCCCCCGCTGCCAAAGGCCAATGCCCGTTTGCCTTTTGTTCCTACCGTAGCTTGGACTTCATTTTGAATAGGCCCGCGTGTGGGTTTCTTAGGAATCACGTTGACAACGCCACCAATCGCGCCATCACCGTAGATTACAGATGCAGGTCCACGCAGCACTTCGATACGGTCGATCGACCATGTGTCGAAGGGAAAGCTCACGCCAACACCCCCATATTGGCGCGTACCGTCGTACAGACGCATGACCGAGGTAGTGTCCGTAAACCCTCGTGCAGAGAGCGAGCTACCACTGTTGCCAGGATGTCCCAAACTGGTGATACCGGTAGATCGCGTGATTGCGTCAACAAGAGAGGTGTCGCCGCGAGCTTCTAACTGCTCACGCGTAGTCACCTCGACACTTGCCGGAGTGTCGCGTGCACTGAGGTCGAGGCGACTACCGGTGCCCACTGAGCCACCAAGGGGAGTTTCTCCCGATGAAAGTACGGAAATCGTGTCCAAGGTAACGTCGGATTGGGCCCAAATAGCAGAGCTAGATACGGCAAGAGGAGCAGCTAATAACAGATGCGCCACAGCGAGGGCCACGCGGTTGCGTTGAAAGGAAACAAGCGAAAAGGAACCCGCATTGCCATTGGGCATTGCGCCATAAAAAGGATGGGTCATGAACTATCTACGTGCAAGTGAAATCGACCGGGCAGGACTAGCCCGACGGCGATAGGCCGCATCCGCTATCAACTAGCGGACACAGTGGACTTACACGTGTGCTGGCGGTCCTCTCGGGGGTAACGGTGCCCCCACTAGCGCAGCAATCCGCGCTGAAACGACAGGATGTAGCGCCAAGCCTAGCGGCTGGGGCTGTTCGAGATGCTTTGAAGAATAGGTCGGTGGTGTCGTGATAGTCAGACACAAGGGGCAGTCCAACGAGTGATGAGGTCCTGGCGCTGACTGGCCGTCCTCATCAAGCACGATCACCTGCATGCCGCCACTTGAGGTACATACCACCTCGATGGCTTTTGGATGCACTATGGGCGAAGCCATTGCAATACTCAAAGTCAGCATGAACCACGCCAGAACTAGGCGGGTCAGTGGCAGGGAGTTACGCAGTGCATGCATGGTTGCGCATTATGGGGCCTCTGCAGAAGGCTTAGAGTGGTCGAATTGTCGTTACTTCCCGCTATCCAGGAAATATAGCTTTGCCTGGCCGCGTCTCCGCGTGTGCTTGGACGCAGAAACATCGCAATTTTGAGCAATGGTGAGTATTAGGAAAGTTGTGCTTTTCAAAACGCTCGAATGACTGCAATGGGTCGAGGCTGTGTGAAAACGCTTGGCTGACCACGCTTCAAAAATTAAA
>ENA-OBLH01000019-OBLH01000019.1-metagenomes-genome-assembly--contig:-NODE-19-length-77295-cov-24.7855_pt1 | contig 77295 bp, 78 predicted proteins | sample MGYA00153382_OBLH01 | MGnify analysis MGYA00153382
AGGCTGCAGCCGCTTTGCAGGTGGCAGACGAAGATACTGACAGCGAATTGCTTGGTATTTTTCTGGAGGAAGCCCGCGAGGTGGTGGGCAGCGGCCGGGATGCTTTGCAGACATTGGCGCAAGAGCCTGCCAACTTGAGTGAGCAAACTGTTTTGCGCCGTGCCTTTCATACCCTGAAGGGCAGTTCGCGCATGGTTGGGCTGGATGACTTTGGTCAGGCGGGCTGGGCCATGGAGCAAATGCTCAATGCATGGCTGGCTGAGCAAAAGGCCATGCCGCAGCCTATGCAGCAACTGGCTTTGCAGGCTTTGAATGGATTTGAAACCTGGGCCAACGCCATTGAGGCCGATGGAGCCCAGCAGTGGCAGTCGGCACCCTTCAGGGCCAGTGCAGATGCCATGCGACTGGATTCACGCTTTATCGCGCTGGATATGGCTGCCGTGCAAGGCGAGGCCGCGAGCGACGTTGCCCAGCCGATTGCCGCTATTGAGGCACAGCAGCACTTCGCAGCCGATGCACTGTCTTTGACAGAAACGCTGCCGACACAGAGCATTGCAGAGCAGGTGTTTTTGGAAGAAACAGCAACTGCAGCCCTCGATGAGGAAATGCCTTTGGCGACAGTGCCAGAGGCTGCAGACTTTGCGTTGTCATTGGATCATTTTGGTGATGTGGATGTAGCGGCACCTGCTGAATCCGGGCCTGTGGCCACCGAGGCGCAAGAAATCAGCTTTGATGAATTCGATGCTTTGCTGCAGGCTGCGGGGGATGGTGTTTCTGCCCCCATCCTGTCTTCTGTCGAAGACGCATTCACTGCACCATTGACGCTAGAAGCCGAGAGCGTAGAGAAAACCGAACTGGCTGACGCACAGACAGCGGGGGCGTTTGCTGGCATTGAGCCAGCCGAGCCCGTGGCCAGTATCGAAGCGATGGCCGATCAGCTGTCGCTTGGCACTGAGTCGACTCCGGAGGATGTGCCAGAGCCGGTCGCAACGACCAAGAAAATTGGTGATCTGTCGATTGCGTTGCCCTTGTTCAATGTTTACTTGGGCGAGGCCGAGTCATGGTCTTACCGTTTGCTCGACGCGCTGACGGCCTGGCAAGAAAACCTGGACGAAGCACAGCCGGACATGGTGATTGCGTGGGCGCACTCCTTGGCAGGAAGCTCTGCAACGGTTGGGTTTGCCCAATTGTCAGGACTGGCGCGGCAACTTGAGCATGCGCTGGAGCACGTGCAGCCGCAGGCGCAGGGCGTGGCTGCGCAGGTGCAGTGTTTTGTGCAAGCGGCAGAAGAAATTCGTGGACTGTTGCATCAATTTGCGGCTGGATTTTTGCGCAGTGCCTCACCCGAGGTGCTGGCGCAGTTGCAGCAAATTTTGGATGCAGAGGTGCGGCTGACTCCGTTGGTGTCGTCCAGTGCTGCCACACAGGCGGTTGAGGCACCTGCACTGCATGAAGATGGCGCTGAGGCTTTTGCACCGCACGGCGAAGTGCCAAGCGACGGTGTTGAGCCAACCTTGACCATGGGCTTGACGGCACCGCAAGACGATGACATTGATGCCATCGATGTGATTGATTCCGACCTCTTTCCTATTTTTGAAGAGGAAGCCGTTGAGTTGCTGCCAACGATGGGCGCTGCCATGCGCGATTGGGCTGCGCACCCCACCAGAGTGGAGGCGCGCAGCACACTGTTGCGTGCCTTGCATACGCTCAAAGGCAGTGCGCGCCTGGCAGGCGCGATGCGCATGGGCGAGATGGCGCACCGGCTAGAGTCGGCCCTGGAAGCACTGGATGTGGATACCGCCACGACAGAGCAGATTGAGCCGCTGTTCACGCGCCTGGATGCCATTGATGCCAATTTCAATGTGCTGCGTGCCATGGATGCACAGGCACAAGCAGCGCCTTGGCATGCGCAACCTGAGGCGCAAGCGCAGCAGCTGCCTCCTGTGGCGGCGGTTGATGCCGTGCTGCCGCTGGTAGCCGCACAGCTATCGCCCCTGGGGGCGACATCGCCAAGTCTGGCGCCTAGCCCATTGTCTGTGGCTCAAGCCTGGGTCAACCCTATGTTGGCGGGCGTGCGCCAGGGCTCACAACCTACGGTGCGCGTGCGTTCGAATTTGCTGGATCGGTTGATCAATGAGGCTGGCGAAGTGATGATTGCTCGCTCGCGGCTGGATGAGCGCGTGGGCAGCATCAAGGCATCGCTGGGTGATTTGACCCATAACCTGGACCGTCTGCGCCAGCAACTGCGTGATATTGAGGTGCAGGCTGAATCGCAGATGCAGTCGCGCATGCAGCTGTCCAAGGAGGCGGGCGCTGATTTTGATCCGCTGGAGTTTGACCGTTTTACGCGCGTGCAGGAACTGACGCGCATGATGGCCGAGTCTGTCAACGACGTGGCCACGGTGCAGCGCACTTTGCTGCGGGATGTGACTGGCGCGGAAGACGATCTGATTGCACAGGGCCGTCAGGCCCGTGAACTACAGCGTGACTTGCTGCGCACACGCATGGTGGAATTTGATTCCATCTCCGAGCGTCTGTACGCCGTGGTGCGATTGACGTCCAAGGAAACGGGCAAGCAGGTCAAACTGGGACTGTCTGGCGGCACGATTGAGATGGATCGCGGCGTGCTGGAACGCATGGTGCCGGCGTTTGAGCATTTGCTGCGCAACTGTGTGGACCACGGTATTGAATTGCCTGAGCAACGCAAGGCTGCGGGCAAGAGCGAGACAGGCACCATCAGTGTGCAGGTGGAGCAATCAGGCAACGATGTTGCGGTGACTTTCCAGGACGATGGTGCTGGCCTGAATGTGGCTCGTATTCGTGACAAAGCGCTGGCGCTGGGCCTGATTGCCGCCGATGAAGCCATTGATGCAGCCCGCGCCGCACAACTGGTGCTGATGCCTGGCTTTACCACCGCAGAGCATCTGACGGGGGTTTCGGGTCGTGGCATCGGTATGGATGTGGTACGCACAGAGGTGCAGGCGTTGGGCGGACGCATTGAAACGAGCAGTGAGGAAGGCCAAGGTTCTTCATTCCGTTTGGTGCTGCCTTTGACAACCGCTGTGACGCAAGTGGTCATGCTGCGCGCAGGGGAGTTCTCTGTCGGTGTACCAGCCAGTCTGGTTGAAATGGTGCGCCGCGTCAGCCTGAGTGATTTGGAGGCGGCATATCGCAGTGGCGAATTGCTGGATGGCGATGCTCGCATTCCATTCTTTTGGGCCGGTGCGGTCTGGAGTCAGACACCACGCAGTTTGGACATTGGGGCGGGCAAGACGCGGCCTGTGGTCATCTTCCGCAGTGCATCACAGCGGATTGCACTGCACGTGGATGAAGTGCTGGGTAACCAGGAAGTGGTGGTGAAGAATCTGGGCCCGCAAATGTCGCGTTTGCCGGGGTTAACGGGCATGTCCGTGCTGGCATCGGGCGCGGTAGTGCTCATTTACAACCCGGTAGCATTGACTGCGGTGTACGGCGAGCACATTCAACAGCTGGGTCAGGGTTTGCCTGCGCTGCTGGATGAACACACCGCCAAGCAGTTGCAGCGCGAAGCTGTGCCGACGGATCCGGTGACGGGACTGGCATCCTCCAGCCAAGTGCCTTTGGTGATGGTGGTGGATGACTCCATCACCGTGCGCCGGGTCTCCCAGCGCTTATTGCAGCGTGAGGGCTACCGGGTGGTGACGGCAGCCGATGGCCTGCAGGCGCTGGAGAAGCTGCAAGACGAAGTGCCTTGCGTGGTGTTGTCAGACATTGAAATGCCGCGCATGGATGGCTTTGACTTGCTGCGCAACATCCGTGCACAAGAGCGGTTGCAGCAGTTGCCCATCATCATGATCACTTCACGCATTGCACAAAAGCACCGTGATCACGCCATGCAATTGGGGGCCAACCACTATCTGGGCAAACCGTACTCAGACGAAGAGCTGATGGGTTTGGTGCACCACTACGCGGTGGGCCAAGCTTTGCCAGTGGCGCGTACCGAAGCCACCATAGAGGTCAGTAGTACCAGTTGATGGACTGGGTAGATTGAAAAAGAGAGCTTTTGGCGCTGGTGCTTATTGAGTTTGCAATGTAAACACATTGAAAGCTAATGAATGCAAGCGCCAAAAGCTCTCTTTTTGTTGAATGCTGCGGTATGTACGCACTACCCAAGGGCTTAGCTCGCAGCGTGATTGCTGGGGCGGTTCACCGTTAAAATGCACAGTTATGCCCGCTGAATCTGTGTCCATTAACCTGACGCACCATTTTCTGATCGCCATGCCCGGTCTGGAAGATGAGTCCTTTTCCCGCAGCGTGGTGTATTTGTGTGAGCACAACGAGCGCGGAGCGCTTGGCCTGATCATCAACAAGACCTCCACGCTGAGTTTGCAAGCGCTGCTGCACAAAATCGATCTGCCTCTGGGTCGCCAGGATTTGCAAAATGATCTGGTCTTGCGCGGTGGCCCCGTACAAACCGACCGAGGCTTTGTGCTGCACGACCCCATAATCATCGAAGGCGCCAAGGACGATGAATCGGCCTACGCCTCCACCATGACCATTCCCGGTGGGCTGGAGATGACCACATCCAAAGACGTACTGGAAGCCATTGCTCATGGTGCTGGCCCACGCCGTGTGCTGGTGACGCTGGGCTATGCCTCGTGGGGCGAGGGGCAACTGGAGTCAGAACTGGGCGAAAACACCTGGCTGACGGTGGATGCGGACCCACAAGTCATCTTTGAGACCCCGATCGAAGAGCGTTACAACAAGGCCATGGGCCTGCTGGGTCTGCAGCCCTGGATGCTGTCTCCCGACGCAGGACGCGCATGAATACCAATACCTCTGACACACGGCCCAGCAACGCTGCTGCACAGGCCGTGGACATGCCTGCGCAATGTCCTGCGCACATTCAGCAGTTTCTGGCCTTTGACTTTGGCACCAAGCGCACGGGCGCTGCCTCGGGCAATCGCGTGTTTGGCGCGGCCAGCCCGCTGCCCACCATCAAGGCCGAAGGCGCTGATGCGCGCTTTGCCGCGGTCGAAAAACTGATCAAAGAGTGGCAGCCACAAGCGCTTGTTATTGGCGTGCCGTACCACCCCGATGGCAACCCGCACGAAAACACTGTCAAGGCGCTGAAGTTTGGTCGCCAGTTGCGCGGTCGCTTCAATCTGCCTGTTTATGAAGTAGATGAACGCTACAGCACCACCGAAGCCTTGGCTGGCGGTGCCAAAGATGCCGATGCTGCATCGGCTTGCATCATCTTGGAGCAATTTTTGAGGAGCATTGCATGAGTCTTTCCGCTGGTTCTTTGGTGCTGGATGCCGAGGCCCTGTACCGTGAGTTGCTGCGCGGCGTGCGCAGCCTGATGGGCCCAAACACGCAACTGGTGGGCATTGCCTCCGGCGGGGCGTGGCTGGCGGAGCGTTTGCACAAAGACTTGGGGCTGCCGGGCAGCGCGGGTGTGCTGTCGTCGGCACTGCACCGCGATGATTTTGCGCAGCGCGGCATGTCGCAAAGCGTGCAAACCCAGATCGATTTTGACGTCAACGATGCCGACATTCTGGTGATGGACGATGTGCTCTACACCGGACGCACGGTGCGCGCCATCTTGAACGAGTTGTATGACTACGGCCGCCCCGCCTGTGTGCGCCTGGCCGTGCTGGTGGACCGTGGTGGCCGTGAGCTGCCCGTGGCCGCTGAGTTTGCCGCCGCCCGTGTGGCGCTGCCCGCCAGCCAGTCGCTGGCGCTGGCACGCAGTGACGACGGCACCTTCCACTTCGAAGTCAAAGAGGTCTAAACGTGCTGTACAAGCGCAATCCCCAACTGAACAAGAACGGTGAGCTGATTCACCTGCTCTCCACTGAAGGTCTGTCCAAAGACATCCTCACGCAGATTCTGGATACGGCCAGCAACTTCGTCAGCGTCAATGACCGCGAAGTCAAAAAAGTACCGTTGCTGCGTGGCAAGAGCGTGTTCAACCTGTTCTTTGAAAACAGCACGCGCACGCGCACGACGTTTGAAATTGCGGCCAAGCGCCTGTCAGCCGATGTGTTCAATCTGGACATCGCGCGCAGCTCGGCCAGCAAGGGGGAAACGCTGCTGGACACCATTGACAACCTCTCGGCCATGGCTGCCGATGTGTTTGTGGTGCGCCACAGCGAATCCGGCGCGCCTTACCTGATTGCCCAGCATGTGGCCCCGCATGTGCACGTGGTCAACGCCGGTGACGGCCGCCACGCACACCCGACACAGGGCTTGCTGGACATGTACACCATCCGCCATTACAAGAAGGATTTCTCCAACTTGCGCGTGGCGATTGTTGGTGACGTGCTGCATTCGCGCGTGGCGCGTTCCGACATTCACGCGCTGACCACGCTGGGCGCTGCTGAAGTGCGCGTGGTCGGCCCACGTACGCTGGTGCCTGCTGACATGGCCAGCATGGGTGTGCGCGTCTTTCATAACCTGGAAGAAGGCATCAAGGACTGTGACGTCATCATCACGTTGCGCCTGCAAAACGAGCGCATGAGCGGTGCGCTGCTGCCTTCCAGCCAAGAGTATTTCAAGAGCTTTGGCCTGACAGAAAAGCGCCTGGAGCTGGCCAAGCCTGACGCCATCGTCATGCACCCCGGCCCTATCAACCGTGGCGTGGAGATTGACTCTGCCGTAGTAGATGGGCCGCAGGCCGTGATCCTCTCGCAGGTGACGTTTGGTATCGCCGTGCGTATGGCTGTGATGTCGATCGTTGCCGGCAACGAAGCCTGACATGTCAAGCCATCCGCCTGATGCGCTGTATGCCTTGCCCCTTCTCACGCTGCAAGCGGCAGGAAGGGGCGCGACACCATCGTGGCGGGTCGGCACTGGCGCGGTGTCTCTGGCGAAAGCGTCCACGCCACGCGCAGGGGACGTGAAGTGATAAATATTTTTATAGCTGTTAGTGCTTGGTGCATAAGGGCTAACAGCCAATTTGGTGTGAATCCATGAAAATCTTGATTCAAAACGGTCGCGTGATGGATCCCGCCCGCGGGATGGACCAAATCTGTGATGTCGCCGTAGCGGCTGGCCGTGTGGTGTCCATCGGCCAAGCACCTGCTGGCTTTGAGGCGGACCGCGTGGTGGATGCTTCTGGCCTGTGGGTTCTGCCCGGTCTGGTGGACCTGGCTGTGCGCTTGCGCGAGCCTGGTCACGAGCATGAAGGCATGCTGCAGTCTGAAATGGCGGCCAGCGTGGCCGGTGGGGTAACCAGCCTGGTGTGCCTGCCTGATACCGAGCCTGTGCTGGATGAGCAGGGACTGGTTGAAATGCTCAAGCTGCGTGCTGAGAATTTGCACCAGTCGCGCTTGTTCCCTATGGGCGCGCTGACCAAGGGCTTGCAAGGCGAAGTGCTCACCGAGATGGCTGAGCTGACGGAGTCGGGCTGCGTGGCTTTTGGACAGGCCGATGTGCCCTTGCCCAGTATCACTACGCTCAGCCGTGCCATGAGCTATGCCAATACCTTTGGGTATGCCGTATGGCTGCGCCCGCAGGACAAAGATTTGGGCAAGGGTGTTGCCGCCAGCGGCGCGCTGGCCACGCGCATGGGTTTGTCGGGCGTTCCAGTGGCCGCCGAGACCATTGCACTGCATACGATTTTTGAGCTGATTCGTGGCTCTCAAACCCGTGTACACCTGTGCCGCATCTCCAGCGCTGCTGGTGTGGAGCTGGTGCGCAAGGCCAAGGCCGAAGGTTTGAACATCACGGCGGATGTCTCCATCAATTCGCTGCATCTGACCGAAAACGATATTGGCTACTTTGACAGCAGCGCACGTTTGATACCGCCTTTGCGCCAGCAGCGTGACCGCGATGCATTGTCTGCCGCCTTGGCAGATGGCACCATCGATGCACTGGTGTCTGACCATTGCCCGGTAGATGACGATGCCAAGGTGCTGCCTTTTGCTGAAGCAGAAGCGGGTGCTACCGGCGTAGAGCTGCTTTTGTCGCTGGCCGTGAAATGGTCGCAAGACGGCGCAATTCCTCTGACGCGCGCTTTGGAGGTAGTTACCGCTGCCCCGGCACGCGTGCTGGGTGGTGCTCTGGGCACTTTGCAAGCCAGTTTAGGGCAACTTGTGGAAGGTGGTGTGGCGGACTTGTGCGTGGTCAACCCGCAAGCTGCGTGGACCGTGGCAGCGCCAGAACTGGTCAGCCAGGGCAAGTGCACGCCTTTCAACGGTTACGAGCTGCCAGCCCGTGTGCAACTGACGCTGGTGAACGGCCATGTGGCTTTTGAGCGCGGTTGATTCGCCACAAGATGGTGAAGACAGCGTCGATCAACAACTCCTGAAGGAATAGGCTGGATGGCTGGAACCTGGCGTGCAATGCGGCGGCTGGTGCGGATGCTGTGGCATATCGTGCAAGGCATACGTATCGTGCGCAACGGTTTCAACCATCTGGATGCCCATGCACAGCAACGCGAGGTGGAGCATTGGGCCCAGGGGTTTCTTCGCAAGGCAGGCATTGCATTGCAGGTTGAAGGTCTGCCGATTGCGGTCAACCCTGTGCTCTGGGTGGCCAATCACCAGTCCTGGCTGGACATTCCTACGTTGCACGCTGCGCGTTACTGCCGTTTTGTCTCGAAGGCCGAGATTGCCAAATGGCCTTTGGTGGGCCATTTGGCACGGTCGGTGGGCACCTTGTTTATTCAGCGTGGTTCGCGCCGCGAAACCCAGCGCATTGTGCAAACCATGACAGAGGCTTTGCAGCAGGGCGACAGTCTGGCCGTTTTTCCAGAAGGCACTGTGGGCAATGGCCGCGATTTGCTGCCGTTTTACGGAAACACGCTGCAAGCGGCCATTGATGCCGATGTACCCATTCAACCTGTCGGAATGACGTTTGTGGATGCCCGCACGGGGCAAGCTTCTTACGCGCCTTGTGAGGCATGGCAGGATGAGCCGATAGTGCGCAGCTTGTGGCGCACACTCAAGACAGACCATCTGGTTGCTGTGGTGCGCTATGGCACGCCAGAAAAAGCCAATGGACGTGATCGCCGCGCATGGGCCAGTGATTTGCGTGCGTGTGTAGAGGCGCTGCGCCAGCCTGCCACCGAGACTGTCGAGCCAGTGGCCAAGCTGCGCTGACCACAGCACGGCAACCTTCGGTGGGCTGGGGTAAGGTGGCAGCATATTCACTACATTGCCTGCAGCAGCGACGGCGCTTGACTGGCCGCAGGCAATCCAGAGAGGGCAAACCATGACTTCTGACACCATCCATGTGGATGTGGCCGTGATTGGCGCAGGCACCGCAGGAATGCATGCATTCAGCACGGCTCACCGCGCAGGGGCTGACACCGTGCTGATTGACCAGGGGCCACTGGGTACGTCCTGCGCCCGTGTGGGATGCATGCCCTCCAAGGCCGTGCTGCATGCGGGCAAGCGCTGGAGCACCTTGCAAAGTCTGTTGCCGCAAGGTGCATCAGAGCAACTGCCAGCAGGCCATACCACCCCCCAGCAGCTGTGGCAAGAAGCCTTGACGGTGCGCGACGAGCTGGTGGATGGCAATGTGCGCAATGTGCACCAGCTGGCAGGCGAGCGTTTGCTGCAGGCATCAGCCCGCTTTGTCGCACCTGACACGCTGGCATTGAGTGATGGGCGCAAGGTACAGGCACGGGCCTTTGTGGTGGCCACCGGCTCGGAAGCCGTCAGGCCCGCAGGTCTGCAGGCTGAGCTGGGCCAAGCATTGATTACGACCGATGAGCTTTTTTATCTTCCGCAATTGCCACGCAGCGTTGCTGTGATGGGGCTGGGTGCGATTGGTTTAGAGATGGGGCTGGCCTTGTCGCGCCTGGGCGTGCAGGTGGCTGCAGCGGGGCGCTCGCCCGTTCTGGCCAAAATTGCAGACCCCGAGGTGGCGCAGGCAGCCCGCCACTATTTCTCGCAACAACTGCCTTTGGCATTGAGTGAGGCGCAGATTACGGTGCACCGCGACGGTGAGGGCGTACTGATGCAGGCGGGGCCTTTGCGCCACCGCGCACAGTACCTGCTGGCGGCACTGGGCCGCAAGCCACGTTGGCAAGGGCTGGATATTGCCCAAGCAGGGGTACAGCTGGATGACAAAGGGCGTCCGCATCTGGATGCAAACAGCTTGCGCTGTGCAGGTAGCCAGGTGTTTGTTGCGGGAGATGTTTCAGCTCACCGAGCCCTCATGCATGAGGCCGGGCATGAAGGCACGCTGGCCGCACAGCAAGCGCTGCGCGCCTTGGGTGATGGGGATTGGAAAAATCTGCCTGAGCGTCACCGTACTGTGCCGATGTCGATTGTGTTCAGCGACCCGGACATTGCTGAAGTGGGTGCACGTTTTGATCAACTGCCACAAGACGTGGTGATTGGTACGGTGCGGGGCTCAGGCAGTGGCCGCTCCAAGCTCATGCAAGCGCCGCACCATATCTTGCGCTTGTACGCGCAACGCAGCTCAGGGCGCTTGCTGGGTGCAAGCTTGATGTGCGCTGGCGGTGAACATTTGGCCCACCAGCTGGCATGGGCGGTACAGCGCGAAGAAACGGTCCACAGCATGCTGCAGCTGCCGTACTACCACCCCACCATGGAAGAGATGATTGATACAGCCTTGCGCGATATGCGCCGCAGCTTGCGCAAGGCGTAACCGCACAGGCTGTGTTGACACACCTTGTGGGCACATGATTTTTGGCTTTTAAAAACAGGATGCAGCATATGCGCAAGTTTTGGATTCCTTTGGCAGCAGTGCTGGGTATGACCGGTGTTGGCATGGCCGCCTATGCCTCGCACGGATTGGGCTTTATTACCGATCCGGTACTGCGTGAAAGCACACGCAGCACGCTGCACATGGCGGTGCAGCAGCAGCTGTTTCATGCACTGGCGTTGCTGGGGGTGGGTGTTTTAAGCATTCGGGGTCTGGGCAATCGCTGGCTTTGCGCTGCAGGGGGGTTGTTTGCGCTGGGGGTGTTGCTGTTCAGTGGCCTGATTTATCTGCGCACCTTTACCGGGATTGAAGCTTTTCGTGCCTTGGTGCCTTGGGGTGGCACCAGCCTGATGCTGGCTTGGCTAGCTCTGGGGGTGGGCGGCTTTAAAGCTGCGCGCAACGCCTAAACTTGCACCCATGAGCGATATCACCATTTTTCACAACAACCGCTGCAGCAATTCGCGCGGTGCCCTGGACATTCTGCGCGAGCGCGGGTTTGAGCCCAATATCGTGGACTACATTGCCACGCCGCTGACGGCGGCAGAACTGGCGGAACTGATTGCGCACGTTGGTGTGCCGGTGCGTGAGCTGCTGCGCACCAAAGAAGCGGCGTACAAGGAGCTGGGTCTGGATAACCCGGCTGTGAGCGACGCCCACATCATCATGGCGGTGGCGCAGCACCCCGCATTGCTCAACCGCCCGATTGTGGTCACACCCAAAGGGGCTGCGCTGTGCCGCCCACCCGAGAAAGTGCTGGAGCTGCTTTAAGAGCGGCTGAAAAGGGGGCAACCTTCATCTGCAGATCTTGCGTTGTGTGAGCAGTTTTTATCCCATGCGCATCACGCCAGTACTTGCCGACGTGAGCGTGCCGGTATGGTACTGGAGCCTATGGCTTGACCTGAGGCTGGCACGGCCCGTTCACGGCCCCAAGCACGAATGTTTTCAATTTGTTCTGGCGCAGTTTTGGAAAGAGGTACTACGTTGATAAAGCTGCGGCGGAACAAGTCAGCGGTGACAACGTCATCACCTCGCAAGTAGGCTTCTTTAACCACTTCTCGCACAGCTGATTCAAGGTCGGAGCCTGCGAAACCTTCAGATAGTTCCACGATTTCATTAAGCAATGTATCGGGTACATCTTGCTTAAGCCCGCGTTTGGCATAAATGCTGATGATTTCTCGACGCTCCGCTGCTGTAGGCAGGTCAATGAAAAATAGTTCATCAAAACGTCCTCGACGCAGCAACTCTGGCGGAAGCTGGGAGACATCATTCGCTGTTGCCACTACAAAAACACGCGCACGCGCTTCTTGTAGCCAGTAGAGAAACTGGCCCACTAGGCGTGTGGCGGCTCCGCCATCACCGTTGCCGCCAGCACCAGCCAAGCCTTTCTCGATTTCATCAATCCACAATACGCAAGGTGCGACATGGTCTGCAGTGTTCAGCGCATCTTTCAGACGGCTTTCGCTTTGTCCTAGGTACTGACCGTGGATGGTGGACAGATCTAAACGGTATAGCGGGAGCCCCCAGTTAGCTGCAATCGCCTTGGCTGACAAAGATTTGCCGCATCCAGGTACTCCTACCAGTAAAACGCCTCGGGGGGGGCGAATTCCACGTTCGCGCAAATCGGCGGTGAGCAAAGGCTGCTCCTTGTCGAGCCAGGCTTTGAGTCCTCCAAGCCCTCCGACATTCAGCTCTGCTCCACGGACATTGACGCGCTCAATGCCCGAGATATCGGCAAATATCTGATCTTTAGCGTGCATGACTTCCACCATGTCCGCTTTAGTGATTCGACCATTAGCGAGCAAAGTGGCAATGATATTTTCAGCCTCAATGCGAGATATACCCGTTAAGGCAGCAGCTGCGCGGCGCTCGTCATCGGCATCCCACTCAATGGGAAAGTGCTCACGGTAGGCGCTGAGGTTTTCTCGAATAATTTCCAGCATCTCGTCTTCGGTGGGTGCAGAAAGTACTGAAGACATACCCAGACGCTGTAACTGCCCCCACACCGGTTTGGTGGTAATCACTACGACAGAGCCGCTGTGTTCAGCGGCCAGCATCACGACGTCGAGTAAGTGGCGTGCAGCAGGGGTGTCGTCTTCGATGTCGGACACTTCAGTCAAGATGGCCGTCAAGTTCTGGCGTTGTGCAAATTGCTGGCTGACAAAGTCCACAGCACCAGTTACGGAGCGATCATCGTTGACGGAGCGGTTGTTTGCCAGCTCTCGCGTACCTTGCGAAAGGGTGTGTACAAAAATGGGTGCCTGCAGCGTGTTACCTACTTCTCGAAGCAGCTCCAAGACGCGGCTGCGCTCAGCACTGCGAATTGAAATGAACGGAATACGTGCTTTGAGATAGCGGGTCAGTGTGGCTTTGAACTCAGAGGTATCACTCATGGAAAGCTATCTTTAAAGAAGGATGTTGCGTTTGCGCACAGCCGACGCGGACCCTGCCGCTTGTATGGCAGTTGTTGGTGTGGCCACTGCCGCAAGGTCGGTATAACGCGTTAGCGGGGTATGGCGAAGTAACGAAGTCAGCTTTCCGCTGCGATCTGCTTTAGCGGTGTCTTCAAGAGAGTTTTGTGCACGCTCAGCAAATTTTTGAATTTCATGCATGAGATGCTCTTGGGTCGCCCCGGGAAGGACGGGTAACTGGCACAAACGATGCAGAAAATTCAGCTGTCCGCGTGCTTGCAAAATGGCATGAATAATCATCGTCTCGTGCGTGCTGAGCTTGAAATCACGAGTCATGCGCTCGCTGCACGTAGAAAGCCTGCGCTCGATTTCCTCACTGACTCGTTTGCCAAACATGGGGGCAACTCCCCCAGTCCAGGCTAATTGACCTGATTGGAGTTGCTGCAGACAGGCTTCATCATTGTCTTGCTTTGCCAATGCGTCTAAGCATGCACTCCATTGCGCATAAGAAGCTGGTGCAGGCTCGTATGCAGCACTGGAGGATGCTTGGGCATTCTTCTTGCGCAAGATGCCCCACATCACTTCAGGCGGCGAACAAAAGGTGAGGTAGGGCAGAGGTCCCAAGCCGGCAATGCACCAGCCAGCGCATCCTTGTCAAAGTCTGAAGGTGCAGGCTGCACGGCTGGTGGAGTTTGGGTGGTGGCCGAAATTTCGGCTTTTACATCGGTGTCTGCCGGTGTCAAGATTTCACGAGGCATAGAAATTCCTTTGGATCTGGGTTGGCTCAGGCATTCATGACACGGCGAACGTTGTCATGGGTAGAGAGCAGGTGCTGCTCAGGACTGATGCTTTCCAACATGTCTGTGACCTGGGCGGCGACGGCATCACGTTGTGCCCAGTCACGCCGCCATTCCACTGTCTCAGCCAAGCAAGCACGCAGCGCCTGTGAAGATTGCTCTTGCAAGCGTGTGAAGTCTTCATTGATTTTGATGCGCTGCTTTTGCACTTCACGGTAGCTCAGATAAACCCAGCCCAAGGCCGCCAGTCCCAATAGAAAAGAGAACATTCCATAAGAGAACGTCATAAGAATCAAAATCAAACCAAATGCCATGCCACCCCAATGCTTGAGACCGATTTTGGCTTGCGCTAGTGCTTGTTGTTTGCGCTGATCGATGTGTTGGCTCAAACTTTGCAGAAGTGCGGCTTCGTTTTCTCCCTGGTTGGTTTGCCCCTTCCAGTCTTCAATTTGAATGTCTATGGTTTGCGGTACACGCTGACGTGCCTTGGCCGTTACATCACTGTGCGCATCCAAAATCCACTCTTTGGAATGTGCAATCGCAAAGCGCTGTGTGGCCAGCGTGACGTGTGAATTTTCAGGGTGCATGGCCGCGTTGGTTAGCAATTGGGTGAAATCAATCTGTTCATCCAGTGCTTTGCTCTTGAGGTCATAGCGTTTCTGCGCTGCTCGTGAGTCCCCGTTTTCCTCAATGATCAGACTGCACATTTCTTCTTGGCGCAGCAAGGGCAATTCATCGTCATCAAAGCGAGTTACCAGTTTGGCTAGCAAGTTATCCACTGCCACTAGCACACTGCTGGCGGATTTGATTTCTCCGTCAAAAACTTTCTCAAAGTGCGTGAGCACCATGGTCTGCATCGATGCTTCGTTGATGGATGTGTTGAGTGCACTCCATGTAAGGCTGAACTTGGCCAGGTGCGGATACTGCAAAGCCAAGTTGAAGCTGGGCATCTTGGAATGCAGTGCATCGCTCCATTGACTGCGCTGGGCTTCAGTAAATCCAGCTTGATCCGACAGCTCTTCAATCCACGACTTGATACGTTTAGAGCACAGTTGCGTAGTGTCGGCATTAAACACACCGTTGGACAACGCATCAATCATGACCACCGTCTGGCGATCTAGGCTGAATGGGTTTTGCAAACCAAAATAGCGATCCAGCCATACGCGATTGGCTTGCGTGCGGTTGGCTCTGCGGCAGATCAAGGCAAAAAACAGTGACGTTTTCTCATCGTCCCTGCGGATGGCTTCAGCTAAAGCGCGTTGTGACAGATCACGGTTATCACCCAACCAGGCGGCCAAGGCCACCAGTGCAGGGGCCAGCCAGTAGCGTGGCGTAGAGAGCATCAATTCCTCGGTCGCGCCACGAATGGTTTCTTGACGTACTAACTGGATGTCTGATGCTTGCAAGATCCCTGTGGCTTGGCGGCGAACGATGGAGTGAGGGCCAAAATTTTTCTCAATTTCTTGGCGAATTTTGACCAAACGGGTTTCTGCCAGCGAAAGCGCTTTTGCCTTAAGGTCGGCTTCCACGAAGTCTGCAAAGGCTTGTTCCAAGCGTGACAGTTCTGATCGGGTGTGATGCAGCTCTTGGCCAACATGATCCACCTGGTTAGAAACTGAATTGACATTCGTTTGAATGGAACGCAGTGAAGAGTTGATAAAGGCTAGATCAGCCAGGTGAATAATGCGTTCTGTGCTCATTGAGATTTTTAGTTTTTTTAGGTTATGCGTTAATCAATGCCGTCTGACCGTTGTGGCCAACAGCGATCAGGCGAGTTGTGTAAACCTCAATGAACGCGTAGCTCTGGTGCAAAGCCAAACTGCGGGCGCGTTCCAGAAAGCTAGGAAGGCTTTCGTGGGTTTTGAAATGCTGAATGATGTTGCCGGTGCAGTCCAGTGTGTGAACTTCATAAGGCGAGCCTAGGTAGCAACGCGACACGATTCCTACGGGCAGTGCATCCACCGAAATATTGGGCAATTCATTGCGAATGGCATCCACGAGGGCTTGGGTAGCCGCTGGGCTGTGGATATGGCCTCCAGTATCGAGTTTGGTAATGGCTTCGATGTAGGCTGCTGATCTTTTCTGACGCAGGCGTGCTTGCAGCGCAAGGCCTGTGAGTGTTTGTGTTGCAACCTGGGAATTTTCCAGCGTTGGAGTTGTCGTTTTGGGCTGAATACCAAGCAGGGAGCGCGCCATGGATCGCAAAGAGAAGGAACAGCGCATTGGCCTGTAAGGCTAATGTTCTGAATGTTGGCTGGGAGCTTTTTGAGAAGCTTGAAATATTGTTTCTAGGATTATTGTAAGCATATGTTTGCCTGCATGGTTGCTCGACTCAGGTCAATTGGCTGATGTCAGGACCTAGGTAATTGCGCACGTTCTTGGCGAATAAATCAGACACTTTCATCATCCAATTTTTGAGTGCACGTACTGGGGCTTCATGCTCAGGTGCCTTTTTGGGCAAGTAGTGGCTGTACAACCAGAAAAATCGGTGCAGCGTTTTGTCCAAGTTTTCGGCGCAGTTGAAGTGGTATGGGCGCAGCATCTGGGTCAGGTGCCTGTTAAAGCGCTCGAGCATGCCGTTAGTTTGAGCAGTTCATCGCCGGTTCTATGAACTCTCATACCACCGCCAGTAACTCATTGAGCGACAACAACTGGATGCGCAGAGAGATGACCAATTTCTCCAGCGCTGTATGGAGGGGCGCTAGTGTGTCATGTGGCTGGCGTCATGCATGGTCGTGTGGCGGTGCCACTTGCGCACTGTTTCACTGGCGCATGGTTTGCCAACTCCGTGTCACTGACCTGCTGCAAGCCTAGTGTGTAGGCCGGGTTGTCGTCGTGCTCTTGTGCAGAGCTCATCAACATGGCCGCCCATTTTTAGTTGCTTGCCAAGTTGCTAGGAATGCCTTCATCCCCTCTTGGCTATGAAGCAGCAGATGCTTGTTTTTAACTAGCCAATAATCTGGGCTCCAGCCTTAACAGCCGGAGCGAAATTGCCAGTCGCGGGTGTTTTGCCGGTCTTCGCGCAGGCGCTCCATCAGTTTGACTGAACCGCCGCGGCGTGCCAGTTCATCAATTTTTTTGATGCGCTGGTTGGCCGCCTCGCACTTGGCGGTGTCGGGCCGCGCTTGGCGTTGCGGTGGTGGCGTGGCTTGTGCCTTGTCCAGTTCACGCTCTGTGCGTTCCCACTCCCGAGCTTCTTTGTCTTCTTGGCGGTAGTTTTTTCGCTGCGAGCGTGTGGGCAGCGTGCTGTCTGTGGCGCTGGGGTGCACCTCGATTGCAGGTTCGACTTCTACGGCTTTTCCATCCGCGCAAGGTGCGTTGCTATAGCTATTGCCACAGCGGTATGCCTGCGCCTGGCTGGCCAGTGGGCACAGGCACAAAGCAAGCCATAACGCAGTGCTTTTCCAAGTAAGAGGTATAGGGCGGGTGTGCATCGCCGCATGTTAAGCGCGCTGTTCTTTGCATTCAAGCGCGCCCATCAAGAAGCAGGCATCCAGCAATCAAACATGGATTTTTGCGCTTGGGCAATCAGCGCTAGAGACCCCCTCAAATTCAAAAAATCAGGGCTTGTCTTTGGGCTTGATAGATTGCTGCAAACGCTGGGTGACCGATGTGGTGGAGTCACGCACTTGCGCGGCAGCCTGGCTCAGGCTTTGGGTGGTGGCGTGCACTGCCGACTGCGTGGCCGTACCCACAGAACGGCCCGCCTGCATGACGCTGTCTGCCGCTGCCTGTGCGGTGTGTACCACGCTGGATTTGATGCGCCCATAAACGGCCTGCGTGATTTGCGTGCCACAGTCTTTGACGATGCCGCCCAGCATCTGCGCAGCGCGGCGGGTGGCCCCTTGTTTGACGGTCTGGCGCTCTGGCGCTTGCTGCGGGGCGCAGTAAGCATCGGCAATCAAGCCTACGCGCAATGTCAAAAACGCATTGGCAGCACCGCTGGCCAGGCTGTTGGTGAGCAAGTTGCCCATGCCACCCAGTCCGGGAATACTGCCCACGGCCGCAGGCGTAGCCGATTGCACGATGGGAGCGGTCAGCTCTGCAAAATCTACATCGTCCAGACTGCTGGCAATCAGCACGCAAGCGCCGACGTTGCTGTACAGATAACTCATTTGCTTGATGGATGGGCGCAGACCATAGATGCGAGCAATGCGCCATACCAGCTGAATCTGGCTGACCAAGACGACCAAACCATCGAGTTTTCCGTTTTGCAGCAAAGCGGTGCTGGCCAGCACACTGGCTGCCGTGCGGCGGGTTTCGGCTTCCGCCGCATCACGCAAACGGGCAAGGGCGTGCATGACTTCTTCATCGCTGTTCAGCGGCTGGCCCACCAGATGGCTGCTGCGTGCCAGATGTGCCCGCAGGCGCAGTTGATACTCGGTGATGGCAGCCAGATCACCCTGAGCGGGAAAGCGCAGGGCGGCGGGCAGCCGCAGCAGCCACAGCGTAGGCACCACCACGGTGGCGACCAGCAGGCCGAGCAGGCTCCAGAAGACCGGCTGATCCGCGCCTGCATGCAAGCGGTCTGCGGCATCGGCCAGCTGGCTGACCATGGCCACGGCGAACACTCCACTCCACACCACAAAACCGGTAGCGCAGATCCAGAGCAGGCGTGAAGTAAAGCGTGTCATGGTCAGTTCTCTCCATCAAAACGGCACCCAGTGTGCCTGAGTGCGGTTAGCGCTGCTGACTCTGCATTCGATACGTCGTTGTTTTGTCTGGGCGTATCGTTGGTGCTGTTTGCGACTTTTTTCACGCCTTGTCTCCATTGCAAACCTGCGCTGTGCTGCGTGCTGCGTGCTGCGTGCAGCTTGCGGCTGTCCGTGCGTGATGCGTGTGGTTGGGGTGGGGTTGAAAAATTCAGGCGCTGTGCAGCAAACCCTGCTTTTCGATGAAAGCAATCACCGTATCCAGCCCTTCCAGTGTTTTGAGGTTGGTCATCACAAACGGTTTCATGCCTTTGGGCGTATTGCGCATGCGCTCGGTATCGCTGCGCATGATGTCCAGATTGGCCCCCACATGCGGGGCCAGATCGGTTTTGTTGATGACAAACAAATCACTCTTGGTGATGCCGGGGCCGCCCTTGCGTGGAATTTTTTCGCCAGCGGCCACGTCGATCACATAAATCGTCAGGTCTGACAGCTCGGGGCTGAAGGTGGCGGCCAGATTGTCGCCACCCGATTCGATAAAGATGATGTCGGCATCCGGGAACTGGCTCAGCATGCGGTTGATCGCTTCCAGATTAATGGATGCATCTTCACGAATTGCCGTGTGCGGGCAGCCTCCGGTTTCCACGCCCATGATGCGTTCGGCGGGCAGCGCTCCGCTGATGGTCAGCAGGCGCTGGTCTTCCTTGGTGTAGATGTCGTTGGTGATGGCGATCAAGTCCCACTTGTCGCGCATGGCCTTGCACAGCATTTCAAGAATGGTGGTTTTTCCGGAGCCAACGGGGCCACCAATGCCGATTCGCAGAGGTGGCAGCTTCTTGGTACGCAGGGGAATATGGTGCAGTGCAGAAGTCATGGCGGTTCAGGTCGTCAGGAATGGGGTGGGGTAAAAAATTCAGGCCAAGTGATGGTCTGCGTGGTGGGGTGGTGACAGTGTCTGGGCAAGCATGGCGTAGCCTTTTTAGCTACGGAACAGCCGGGAGTACTGGTGCTCGTGCCGCGCAGAGAGAATGGCCAGCATGGGTGAGAAGGCCTGGCGCTCCCCATCGGGCAACGCCAGGGCGTGCTCGACAGCGGCAGGTATGTCAGCGGTCAGCCGCGCCAGAATGCGCTGGCCAGCGCTTTGCCCCAGGGGTACAGATTTGATGGCGGCCTGCACCATGTTCTCGGCCCAGCCAAAGGTGTAGGCCAGCAGGGCATTGCGTGCTGTTGCACCTGTCAGCGTGGCGGCCAGCGCAAATGCCATGGGGTAGCTGGCATCCTGGGCTGCGAGCCAGCTCGTTCGCTGTATGGCAGCAGCGTCATCGGCATAGCGGTTTTTGAGCCATTCGATCAGAGAGCGGCCCATTTGCTCCGTCTGCAGTCGCAGCTCACTGCTTTCGCGCGTGGTCAGTACCCACGCATTGAGGGCTGCAAGGCGCGCTGTGTCATGGCTGGCCCATGCGGGCATGGCTTGCGCAATGGCCGCCATATCACCGCGCGATTGGGTCAAGTGCAATTGGGCAATCAACCAGTCAGAAGCTTCTGATTCCGTTGTTACCAGTGCTGCATTGACCGCAGATTCAAGTACTTCTGAGTAAGAGAACCCACCGATTGGCAGTGCTGGCGAGGCCAGCCACATCAACTGCAAGAAGCAATCCGGGGAGAGGGGCGATGCAGGTGTGTTCATGCACTTATTCCCCGCGCAGGGTGAGGAGCTTTAACCCCACAATACCCATGAGGATCAAGCCAAAGCAGGCCATGCGTGCCACGCTGCGGTCTTCTCCCAGAGCCAGCATTCCGTAAACGGCCGTGCCAACTGCACCGATGCCCACCCACACGGCATATGCCGTACCCACGGGAATGGTGCGCGTGGCCAGCGAGAGCAAATACATGCTGGCTGCAATGAAGGCTCCGCAAAACAGGCTGGGCCACAGGCGGGTGAAACCTGCGGTGCGTGGCATGGCGGCTGCGTAAAAGATTTCGCACAGACCGGCAGCAATCAAAAAGACCCAACTCATCCGCAACCGCCCTTGCCGTGCGCATGGTTGTGTGCATGCGCATGCGTGCCATGGGCATGGCATGCATGAGCATGAGCGTGGTCATGGTCGTGTTGGCGGCTGCAAGCGCTGTGGTCATGGGAATGTGCATGCCCGTGATCGTGGTGGTGGTCTTGTGCGTGGCTGTGTCCGTGGTGGCTGTGGCCATCATTGGTCACATGGCCGCCGTAGGCACCGCCTTCAGGCTCAAAAGGCATATCAGCCTGCACCACGGTCATGTGCATGCTGCGCAGCATGTCGGCCAGCACATGATCGGGCTCAATTTTCAGGTGATCGGGCTGCAGCTCAATCGGCACATGGCGGTTGCCCAGGTGGTAGGCGGCACGCATCAGATCAAAAGGGCTGCCATGCGCAGCGCAGGCCGTGATGTGCAGCACTTTCTGTGGTGCTGCAATGACGCGCACCATGGAGCCATCCTCGGCCACCAGCACATCACCACCGCGCACAGCCTGGCCACGGGGCAAGAAAACGGCCAGCTCACGGCCTTGGCTGTCTGTGGCTGCAAAGCGTGATTTCTGACGAACATCCCAATCGAGTTCCACGGTGGCTGCGCGTTTGAGCAGTACGCTGGCCAGGCCATGGCCCTGGGCAAGGAGTTTATTTGCGGTCAACATTTGTTTCTGACTTTCCAAAGAAGTGCGACAAGCTGGCGTGCTTTATGCATTCGACAGCACTTTGTTTCAATCGATAGCATGACAAACATGTCAACCCCTACTGCGCTTTCTCTTCAGAAAAAATCCGACTGGCAGCCTTGTGGCGTAGACCATGTGGCCGTATATGGCACGCTGCGCGCGGGTGGCGTTAATGAAATAGCCCGCTTGCGCCCGGGCATCATCAGTACTGGCCGTACCACTTTGACGGGCACGCTGCATGATCTGGGCTGGTACCCTGGTCTGATTTTTCAAGGCACACAGCAGGTGCTGGCCGAGGTGTATCCGCTGGATCACACGTTGGAGCAAGTGCTGGACGGATACGAGGGCATCTGGCCGCAAAACACGGGCGAATACACCAAACGTATCGTCACGCTGCCCGTGGCTTTGACCAGTGGCAGCACGCAGATGATGGCGTTGCTGGTCTATGAAGCCTTGCCCGCCACGGTGCAGCAGGCTCCTATGATTGCTGCCAGCGACTGGCTGGCCTGGCACCAGGGCAGGGGCGTGCCGTCGGGGTCTACAGCCGCTTGAAGGCCGGCTGCGCGCGGCCTTGGCATGTGAGTGTGCGAGATTAAATAACACGGCTCATAAAGCAGCTGTGGGGGTCTGGCTGGTAGCTGCCAAAGGGCGCGCAGGGCACAAAGCCATTGCGGGCATACAGGCGGCGTGCCGGCAGAAAAAAGTCTTGGCTGCCCGTCTCCAGACTGATGCGCTGTGCGCCACTTTGCTGAGCCTGCGACAGCACAAAATCCAGCAATTGCTGCGCGGCACCGGTGCCGCGGTGCTTGGCGTCGATACGCATGGTCTTGAGTTCAAGGTGTGCGCTGTCAATGGTCTTGAGTGCGCAGCTGCCCACCAGCGCATCGTGCGCCCATGCCGTCCAAAAGCGTATGCCAGGCAGGCGCAATTGCTCCGTATCCAGTGCGTGCACGCTTTCTGGGGGCGATACGCGGTGCATATCTTCCAGGTGCGCACTCAGAAAGGCCACAACCCGAGGGTCGCGTGCTGCATCCAGTTCAAAACGCAAAGTGGTCATGGTGTGGCTCAAAACAAGAAGTAGCGCTGCGCCATGGGCAGGCTGGTGGCGGGCTCGCACGTCAGCAGCTGCCCGTCGGCGCGCACAGCGTAGGTTTGCGCGTCCACCTCCATGCGGGGGGCCAGATCGTTGTGGATCATGTGCTGCTTTTGTACGCCGCGTATGCCTTTGACGGCAGACAGGGTCTTGAGCAGGCCAAACCGCTCTCCAATGCCTGCAGTCAAACCAGCTTGTGACACAAAGGTCAGCGAGGTTTTGGTCAACGCACCACCAAAACTGCCAAACATGGGGCGGTAATGCACAGGCTGCGGGGTGGGGATGGAGGCGTTGGGGTCGCCCATGGCGGCCATGGCAATAAAGCCGCCCTTCATGATGATGGCAGGTTTGACGCCAAAGAACGCGGGCTTCCAGATTACGATGTCTGCCCACTTTCCCACCTCAATGCTGCCCACTTCGTGGCTGATGCCGTGGGCAATGGCCGGGTTGATGGTGTATTTGGCGATGTAGCGCTTGACGCGGAAGTTGTCGTTGCGTGCACCGTCACCACTCAATGCACCGCGCTGCTGCTTCATTTTGTGCGCGGTCTGCCAGGTGCGCAAAATCACTTCACCTACGCGGCCCATGGCCTGGCTGTCCGAGCTGAACATGCTGATGGCACCGATGTCGTGCAGGATGTCTTCGGCGGCAATGGTTTCTTTACGGATACGGCTTTCGGCAAAGGCCAGGTCTTCGGCAATGCCTGCGTCCAGGTGGTGGCAGACCATGAGCATGTCCACATGCTCGTCCAGCGTGTTGATGGTGTAGGGGCGTGTGGGGTTGGTGGATGAGGGCAGTACGTTGGCCTCGCCCACCACTTTCAGAATGTCGGGCGCATGGCCGCCGCCCGCGCCTTCGGTGTGAAAGGTGTGAATGGTGCGACCCTTGAAGGCCGCCACCGTGTCTTCTACAAAGCCGCTTTCATTGAGCGTGTCGGTGTGGATGGCTACCTGGGTGTCGGTCTCTTCGGCCACCGTCAGGCAGTTGTCGATGGCCGCTGGCGTGCTGCCCCAGTCTTCGTGCAGTTTCAGGCCAATGGCCCCTGCGCTGATTTGCTCGTGCAGGCCTTGCGGCAGGCTGGCATTGCCCTTGCCCAGAAAGCCCAGGTTCATGGGGAACGCATCGGCCGCCTGCAGCATGCGCTCCATATTCCACGGGCCGGGCGTACAGGTGGTGGCAAAGGTGCCGGTGGCGGGGCCGGTGCCACCGCCAATCATGGTGGTCACACCACTGGTCAGCGCCTCTTCAATCTGTTGAGGTGCAATGAAATGGATGTGGGTGTCAATACCGCCTGCGGTGACGATGCTGCCCTCGCAGGAGATGATTTCTGTACCAGGGCCAATGATGATGTCCACACCCGGCTGGGTGTCCGGGTTGCCTGCCTTGCCGATGGCGGCAATGCGCCCGCCTTTCAAGCCAATGTCGGCCTTGACGATGCCCCAGTGGTCGAGGATGAGTGCATTGGTCAGCACGGTATCCATAGCCCCTTGGGCGCGTGAAAACTGGCTTTGCGCCATGCCATCACGGATGGTTTTCCCCCCCCCAAATTTCACTTCCTCGCCATAGCCACCAGCAGCCAGTGTGAAGTCTTTTTCTACTTCAACGATCAGGTCGGTATCGGCCAGCCGCACGCGGTCGCCCACGGTGGGGCCAAAGGTTTCGGCGTAGGCACGCTTGTCCATCGTTGCCATATCAAAGTGCTCCTTGAATCAGGCCACGAAAGCCGTAAATCTGGCGGTCACCGGCCACGTCCACCAGCTCTACTGTGCGCTGCTGGCCAGGCTCAAAGCGCACCGCCATGCCACTGGCAATGTTCAGGCGTTTGCCGTGCGCAGCCTGGCGGTCAAACTCCAGCCCGGCGTTGGTCTCTGCAAAGTGGTAGTGAGAGCCAACTTGAATGGGGCGGTCGCTGGCGTTTTTGATCAGCAGCGTAGTGACCGGACGGCCGGGGTTGAGGACATGTGCGCCTGCATCCACCAAAATTTCACCGGGAATCATGCTTTTATCCTTGGCGCAATGCCGCGCAGTGCATGGCACGGTGGCACGGCTTATCAATAACTGGCGCTGCAGCTGCACCAGCGCAGAGAGGGTCCGCGCCACCACCGTCGCCTACCTTGGGGGCGGCGTTGTACGGCAGGGCTGGGGCGCGTTTCATTTAAGCCAGACGGGTCAGCATGAAGGCACCCAGCGCCGCAGTCAGCCCGCCAGCCAGCTTGGCGATCACCTGGTGGCGTTGCATGACTGCGTGGCCCAGCACGATGCCCATGAGGTGCAACAAGGCAGAGCCAGCGGCCATGCCCACAATGGCGCCCAGTGCGGCCAGCGCACTGTCTTGGGCCAGCTCGTAGCCGTGGGCGGCACCGTGAAAGAAAGCAAATACACCTGCCAGCGCAGCTGCAGCGCCCCAGGCCATTTTCTTTTGCACCATCACCAGCAGGCCCAGCACCAGCACTGATGCGGCAATCATGGGCTCGACCGCCGGAATATGCAGGCCCGCAAAACCGGCCAGACAACCCGCAATCAGCAATGCAACAAAGGCCGCAGGGGCACGCCATGCAGAGGCCATGGTCAATGCACTCCACGCGCCCACAGCCAGCATGGCCGCCAGGTGGTCTGCACCGCCAAAGGGGTGGGCGAATGCGTGGGTCAGGCTGTCCAGAAAGTTGTGGTGACCGCCACCATCGGTACTGATGTGTGCCATCGCAGACAGGGGCAGGGCACAGGCAGCCGTGATGGCAGTGGTGATCAGATGTTTGGTTTTCATAGCTGTTAGCGCAGGTGAAGTAGGGGCCAGATGCCTGGAAGGCTTGAAATTCAAATAATCGGCTCGTGCACGGTGACCAACTTGGTGCCATCGGGGAAGGTGGCTTCCATCTGGATGTCCGGGATCATCTCGGGCACGCCATCCATCACGTCCTCGCGCGTCAGCACGGTGCGCCCTTCGCTCATGAGCTGGGCCACGGTCTTGCCGTCGCGAGCGCCCTCCATCACAAAAGCACTGATCAGAGCGACGGCTTCGGGGTAGTTGAGCTTGAGACCACGGGCTTTGCGCCGCTCAGCCAGCAAGGCAGCGGTAAAGATGAGCAGCTTGTCTTTTTCGCGGGGAGTCAGTTCCATGGCGTGATCGGTGCAGTGCAAATGGGCGAAAGCGCCTGCACAGTCTTTGCAAGAGCCGTGCCAGTGCAAGCCTTGGCGCTAGCTTGGTGCAGAGGTGTTGCCTTGATTTGGTGCCAAGGCAGCTGGCTGCTGCGGGTGGTGAAGTTTTTATTGGTGCGCAGCGCAGCCAAAGCAGTGCAGTGGCACCGGTCATCGGTTTATGTTGCACCACTGTGGGGATTGCAGGCTGTGCAGCCCAAAGTGGCACATGGCTTGCAAAGGGGCTGTTGAGACCGCTGGTGCGTACCAGTGGAACCCATCAACCAGCCCTTTTGAGGAGCACTTTCCATGAACCAGCGTCGTTTCACTTTGAAAACATTGGCTGCCAGCGCAGCGGTTGCCGGATTTGGTTTTGCGGGTCTGTCCGCCCAGGCGGCAGACACCATCAAGGTGGGGGTGCTGCATGCGCTGTCGGGCACGATGGCGATTTCGGAAACCGCGCTCAAAGACATGGCGCTGATGACGATTGAAGATATCAACGCCAAGGGCGGTGTGCTGGGCAAGAAGCTGGAGCCCGTGGTGATTGACACGGCATCCAACTGGCCGCTGGCGGCGGAGCAAGCCAAGCAGTTGATCAGCCAGGACAAGGTGGCAGTCACCTTTGGTTGCTGGACTTCGGTGTGCCGCAAATCGGTGCTGCCGGTGTATGAAGAAAGCAATGCGCTGCTGTTCTACCCTGTGCAGTACGAAGGTGAAGAGTTGAGCAAGAACGTGTTCTACACCGGTGCTGCACCCAACCAGCAGGCCATTCCCGCGGTGGAATATCTGATGGGAGAAGACGGTGGCTCGGCCAAGCGCTGGGTGCTGCTGGGTACCGACTATGTGTATCCCCGCACGGCCAACAAAATTGTGCGCGCCTTCCTCAAATCCAAGGGCGTGGCAGACAAAGACATCATGGAAAGCTACACCCCGTTCGGGCATAGCGACTACCAAACCATCGTGGCAGACATCAAGAAGTTTGCAGCCGGTGGCAAGACTGCCGTGGTCTCCACCATCAATGGCGACTCCAACGTGCCTTTCTACAAGGAGCTGGGTAACGCAGGCATCAAGGCAGTCGACGTGCCAGTGGTGGCTTTCTCGGTGGGTGAAGAAGAGCTGCGTGGTCTGGACCCCAAACCGCTGGTGGGCCATCTGGCTTCGTGGAATTACTTCATGAGTGTGAAGAACCCCACCAACGATGCGTGGATCAAGCAGTGGAGCGCCTACGCCAAGGCCAAGAAGTTGCCCGGCCAATCCACCAAGCCTTTGACCAATGACCCCATGGAAGCCACCTACGTGGGCATCCACATGTGGAAGCAAGCCGTTGAAAAAGCCAAGTCGCTGGAAGTGAACAAAGTCATTGCGGCCATGGCGGGCCAGACCTTCAAGGCCCCGAGCGGCTTTACGCTGACCATGGATGCCAAGAACCACCACCTGCACAAACCCGTGCTGATTGGCGAAATCAAGGCCGATGGCCAGTTCAACGTGGTGTGGAAAACCAAGGCACCCGTCAAAGCCCAGCCCTGGAGCCCCTTCATTGAAGGCAATGACAAGAAAAAGGACGAGCCAGAGAAGAAGTGATGCCACGCTGAGATGGCTGGCGTGAAAGGTGAAAACCTCCAGCGACTGCCGTTTCAGCGAGCAAGGATGCGCTTTGCGCAGCCCAGTTTTTCTTCAGCGGCCCGCCCTTCCTGAGGCGGGTCGCTGGCTGATTGGATAGCTTATGTTTCTCCTCCTTTTGCGCAGACTCAGGCCATGGCTGAGGGCCGCCGTGGCTGCCATGGCGCTGAGCCAGGCACCAGTTCATGCCCTGACGGCAGAGCAAGCCCTGGCCATGGCAGATGGCGACAACAACAGCCGCATTGCCGCCATGCAAGACGCCGTTGCAACGGGAGATGCCACCCGTGTGGCAGATTTTTTGAATGCCTTGCGCGATGGTCAAGTGCAATACGGCGCAGGCCGTGCCTTCATCGTGCGTGGTGGTGAAGCACTGGATGCGGTTACCGGCCAGGCCACGGCGCTGCCAGAGGGGGTGGACGACGCCAGCACCAACAACCGCATACGCCGTGAAATTGGCAACGCGCAGGCTGCCCTGAATTTGTTTGTGGGCGACGACAGCGAGCGCTTGAGTGCTGCCAAGGCCATGCTTGAGGGCGCAACACCGCAGCGCCTGCCCATGCTGGACAAGGCGCTGGCCAAAGAAAGCAACGAGGCCGTCAAGGCTGAGCTGGAGATGGCCCGCTCTGCCGCCTTGCTGGGCAGCAGCAACGCCGCTGAACGCATGGCTGCCGCCGCCTTGCTGGCTCAGCGGGCAACGCCTGCCACACGCTTGCTGCTCAGTGAGCAGCTGACCCGGGAGCAAGACGAGAAGGTGCAGATTGCGCTCAAGCGTGCGCTGGCAGAGGTCAATGACAAGCTGGCCTGGGGCGAGCGCTTGGGCGTGGCCTTTACGGGCATCAGTCTGGGTTCCATCTTGCTGCTGGTGGCGCTGGGCTTGGCCATTACCTATGGGCTGATGGGCGTCATCAACATGGCCCATGGTGAGCTGATGATGATTGGTGCCTATGCCACTTATGTGGTGCAAGGCGTTTTTCGCAGCTATCTGCCAGAGTTTTTTGACTGGTATTTGCTGGCTGCTGTTCCTGTGTCGTTCATGGCGGCGGCTCTGGTGGGGGCTGTCATGGAGCGCGGTGTGCTGCGGTTTTTGTATGGCCGCCCGTTGGAGACATTGCTGGCCACGTGGGGCATCTCGCTGGTGCTGATGCAACTGGTGCGTACTTTCTTTGGTGCGCAAAACGTGGCCGTAGAAAACCCGGTATGGATGAGTGGCGGCTGGCAGGTGCTGCCCAACCTTACGCTGCCGCTGAACCGTTTGATTCTGATTGTTTTTGCCTTCGCCGTGCTGGCTGGAGTGGCTTACATCATTGCCAGAACACGCCTGGGCCTGTTTGTGCGCGGTGTCACGCAAAACCGCCCGATTGCCGCGTGCATGGGGGTCAATACAGCGCGGGTAGACACCATGGCCTTTGCGCTGGGCAGTGGCATTGCCGGTCTGGCGGGCTGTGCCTTGAGTCAGGTGGGCAACGTGGGGCCTGACCTTGGCCAGAGCTACATCGTGGATGCGTTCATGGTGGTGGTGCTGGGCGGGGTTGGCCAGCTGGCGGGCACGGTTTACGCCGCGCTGGGCCTTGGCATTCTCAACAAGTTCCTGGAAGGCTGGACCGGTGCGGTGCTGGCCAAGATCGCGGTGCTGGTGTTCATCATTGCTTTCATCCAAAAACGCCCCCAAGGCATTTTTGCGATGAAGGGCCGCAGTGCGGAATGAACATGAAGCAACCCCCTGTGCGGCTTTGCCGCTTCCCCCTTCTCTCGCTACGCGGGAAGGGAGACAACGCCCTCGCTGCGGGGCGGCCCTTGCTTGGCGTTCGCCGTTGGAAAACCCGCCAGTGCCATGCGCTTGCTGTGCTGCATGGTGAAGATGGAGGATTGAAATGGATTTAACAAGAAATTTGGGTAGCGTGCCGCATGTTCAATTGCCTAGCCGCAAACCCTTGCTCACCAAGGTGGGCTGGTCGGCCTTCATGGTGGCGCTGATTGTGGTGTGCGCGCTGGCTCCAGTGCTCAATCTGTGGGTGGCAGAAGGCAGCGTGTTTCACCTCTCAGACTACGCAGTGCGCCTGCTGGGCAAGATCATGTGCTACGCCATCTGTGCGCTGGCCATGGACCTGATCTGGGGCTACACCGGCATCCTGAGTCTGGGGCACGGGCTGTTCTTCGCTTTAGGTGGCTACGTGATGGGCATGTACCTGAGCCGCCAGTCTGCGGGGGCCGATGAGCTGCCTGCCTTCATGGTGTTTCTGGCCTGGAAAGAGCTGCCCTGGTTCTGGGCACTGTCAGACAGCTTTGTGGCCACCTTCATCTTGATCTTTTTGGTGCCGGGTGTGGTGGCCTTTGTGTTTGGCTGGTTTGCCTTTCGCTCGCGCATCAAGGGGGTGTACTTTTCGATCATCACACAGGCCCTGACGTACGCGGCCATGTTGCTGTTCTTTCGCAATGAGACGGGCTTTGGCGGCAACAACGGTTTTACAGATTTCAAGCGCATTCTGGGCATGCCACTGGCCACGCAAGAAATGCGCATGGCGCTGTTTGTCATCACGGGCTGTACATTGCTGGGCTTTTTTCTGCTGGCGCGCTGGCTGGTGCGCAGCAAGTTTGGCCGGGTGCTGCAAGCTGTACGTGATGCAGAAACGCGCGTCATGTTCTCGGGCTACTCACCGCTGCCCTACAAGCTCACTATCTGGGTGATCAGCGCCATGATGTGCGGCGTGGCGGGGGCGTTGTATGTGCCGCAGGTGGGCATCATCAACCCGGTGGAAATGTCGGCGGCCAGCTCGATCGAGATTGCGGTGTGGACGGCGGTGGGGGGGCGAGGCACTTTGGTGGGGCCGATGGTGGGGGCCTTTGCCGTCAACGGTGCCAAGAGCTGGCTGACCGTGGCCGCGCCCGAGTTCTGGCTCTACTTTCTGGGTGGCTTGTTCATTGTGGTGACGCTGTTCATGCCCCACGGCATCGTGGGTGTGGTGCGCAAGTTGCGCAGCAAGCTTCAAGGCAAGAAGAAGGCAGGTGTGGCATGACCCCGGATCTGTTGGAAGCGGGTGCAACCCGCATGCGCGCCGCCGCTGCCAAAGCAGCGCAAAACACCGAATCCGGTGGTCGCAGTGCCAGCATGGCGCGCATTGCGACACCGGGTGAAGTGGATGTCACCCACGGGCGCATCTTGTATCTGGAAGACGTGCATGTCAGCTTTGATGGCTTCAAGGCCATCAATGGCCTGAACCTGGACATTGCCCCGGGCGAGCTGCGCTGCATCATTGGCCCCAATGGTGCGGGCAAGACCACGATGATGGACATCATCACCGGCAAGACACGGCCCCAGAAGGGCTCAGTGTTCTTTGGCTCCACCATTGATTTGCTGCGCCATAACGAGCCGCAAATTGCGCAGCTGGGCATTGGCCGCAAGTTTCAGAAACCCACGGTGTTTGAACAACTGACGGTGTTTGAAAACCTGGAGCTTGCCCTGAAAACGCACAAGGGCGTCAAGCACTCGATGTTTTTTAAGCGCAACAGCGAACAAAGCGATCGCCTGGCCGAAGTGCTGCACACCATCCATCTGGCCAGCAGCATGAACCGCATGGCGGGTGAGCTGTCGCATGGACAAAAGCAGTGGCTGGAGATTGGCATGCTGCTGATGCAAGACCCCAAATTGCTGCTGCTCGATGAGCCCGTGGCGGGCATGACCGATGAAGAAACCGCGCGCACGGCAGAGCTGTTCCTGCGCCTCAAAGGCAAGCACTCGCTGATGGTGGTGGAGCACGACATGTCCTTCATCAACACCATCAGCGAAAAAGTGACAGTGCTGTGCGACGGCAGTGTGCTGGCTGAAGGTACGCTGGCGCAGGTGCAGGCGGATGAGCGCGTGATTGAGGTGTATTTGGGCAGATAAGCTAATGGGGCTTATATGCAAATAAAGTAGCTATTAACGCTTATATTTAAAGTGTTTCAGATAGTTTTAATGCTGAAAACTAATTTACATAAGCGCTGGTAGCTATCAAGATTGAAAACAGGGCAGCCATGGTGGCTGTCTGCGCAGGTTTAAGCTGCGCTGGAGACCAGAAATGCTCAAAGTCGACAACCTGCACCAGTACTACAGTGGCTCGCACATTTTGCGGGGAGTGAGTGTGACGGCGCAGTCTGGCAAAGTCACCGTCTTGCTGGGGCGCAACGGTGTGGGCAAGACCACCCTGCTCAAAAGCCTGATGGGACTGGTGCCCATCAAGAGTGGAGCCATCGAATGGAATGGCCAGCCTATTCACAAACTCACGCCGTATGAGCGCGCGCGCCGAGGCATTGGTTTTGTGCCCCAGGGCCGAGAGATTTTTGGCCGCCTGACGGTACAAGAAAATCTGCGCATGGGGCTGGCCTATCAAAGTGCCAGCACACCCATTCCGCCGCATTTGTATGAGCTGTTTCCTGTCTTGCAGCAAATGCTGCACCGCCGTGGCGGTGACCTCTCAGGCGGGCAGCAGCAGCAACTGGCCATTGCCCGTGCGCTGGCCCCTGCGCCGGGGCTGCTCATTTTGGATGAGCCCACAGAAGGCATTCAGCCCAGCATCATCAAAGACATTGGCCGTGTGATCCGCATGCTGGCCAAAGAGCATGGCATGGCCGTGCTGCTGTGCGAGCAGTACTACGACTTTGCCCAAGAGCTGGCGGACGAATATGTGGTGATGGAGCGCGGCGAAGTGATTGCCGCTGGGCCGGGCGCTGAGATGCAGGACAAGGGCATTCAGAAGCTGGTGGCAATTTAGCAGGCCTCATACGGCCCTCACAGCCGCCGCGGCGCGCGCATCGGATCTGCGCTGTCCATCTTCGTTGTGCTGGCCGTGCTCAGTTGGTGTGGTGCTGGCGGAAAAATGCCCACTCTTCAATCTCACGGCCGTCTGGCAGCACGCACATTGCGTGTTCGCCCTGGGCTGTTTTCACCATGCGCAGCTTGCCGCCTTGCTGTATGCAAAACACCGATGCTGGGTTGGCCATGCCCACGTTGGGCGGCGTGCCAGTGGGGGTTGAAGAAGGGGCAGGTGAATGGCTGCAGGCGCTAAGTACCAAAGCGGTAGCGGCCAGGCTGGTGCTTTTTTTCATGAGCAGGTGGAGTTGCATGTGGTGTGAGCAGCATAAAAGCAAGGCCCAGGTGACCGTGTGCCAGAGGGTCTTGTTTGCCTGTCAGCATGTAGACCTGTTAACACCACCCTTGGTACGTCGTTGCTTGGCCTTGTCGTAAGCCTGTAATGCCTGTACTACTTGTCGCTTCGTACCGCGTTTCCAAGACAAATCAAGGATTTTCTGGGTGGTGTTAGCGGCGCTTAGCGCCGGGGCACGGTGGTTTTTCTTTGGGATAAAGCCTGCAGATAAAGCGGCATGACCTTGGGCACATAAGCGTCCAGCTCTGCAATACGGTCGGCACCGGCGGGGTGGGTGCTGAGAAAAGAGCTGCCTTGGCTGCCGCCGCTGACTTGCTGCATCTTCTTCCACACCGACGATGCGTTGCGTGGGTCATAACCTGCGCGGGCCATGAGCTCCAGGCCAATGATGTCGGACTCCAGCTCCATTGCGCGTGAGTTGGGCAGGTGCACCAGCATTTGCGAGCCGGCATCCATGATCTCGCCGGGCATGCCGGTGGCGGCGGCGACGGTGCTGGTGATCAGGCTGGAGAGTGTTTTTTGCGAGGCTTGTTCGCGCGAATGCTCGCGCAATGCGTGTGCAATCTCGTGACCCATGATGGCGGCCAGCTCATCGTCGGTGAGCTTGAGCTTTTGCACGATGCCGGTATACACCCCGATCTTGCCGCCGGGAGCGCAGAAGGCGTTGATGGCATCGGACTCAAACACATTGATTTCCCAGGCCCAGTTTTTGGCGTCAGGGCGGAATACGTCCACATGGGCAATCAAGTCATTGCCAATCCTGCGCACGCGCTGCGTCATGGCGGCATCGGTATTGAGCTTTTTCTTGGCCTGAGCGTCGGCGGTCAGCTGTTGAAAACCCTTGGCCGCTTGCGCGTTGATGGTGTCACTGGAGACAAGCATCAGTTGGCTGCGTTGCAGCCCGATGGCCCCCGAATTGGTGGTGCTGGCACAGCCTTGCAAAACTGCCGCAGTCAGCAAGGCACTGCCAATGCGCAGCAGCCAGCGGGGAGCCATTTCAAAAGCCATGTTTAAGTTCTTCAAGATGCGTCCCTACCAGAAACAAAAAAATCAAACGCAATTGAATCACAGGCGTGGTCTTCCCACAAATGCATGGCCAGCCAGAACAGGGACGTGAAAAAGCCGTATTGCACGGCATGCAATACGGCTTGAAGCGATGGATGAAAGAGGATTACTGGATATTCAGCGTCACTGTCTTATCGACAGGCTGCAGGCGCTGCAATGTCAGCGTCAGCACACCAAGCTCCAGTTTCGCGCTAGAGGCGGCAGCATCAATCTTGTGCGGCAACTCCCAGCTGCGGCGTACCTGGCGGGGTGCACCTTCTACGCTGCTCAGATGCACCATGTTTTCTTCAATACGCAATTGCAGTTGTTCGCGGCTCAAGCCTGGTACGTCCACCGACAGCACTGTCGCTTCGTCGCTCTGGCTGACCTGAAAGTCTGCATTGAGCTGATTGGTTGCGTGCGTTGCGGCTTTCAAGAAGCGTTGCAGCGCTTCATCGGGACGGGTGACGTTACGGATGATTGGTGTAGCGAGAAACATGCTCAAACTCCTTGTGTAAAGGGCGCTGTCTGCGCCTGGATGCTCCCTACATGTCATCGCCTCGCGAGTTTTCAAGAGATTTTTTTCAAGAATAAATTTTGTTTAAAACACTTGAAAAACTGTCAACTGTCTTTATTGCACACGCATTAGCGATGCATTGGCAAGGGGGGAGGCCATTGCGGTGAATGTTGCGATCGTGGCTTCAGGCAGGCTTTTTGGGCAGAGCAAGGCCTGCCATCAGGCAGGATCGGACGTGTCACTGGCGCACTGCAGAAATTGGTGAATCCAGCGGCTGTGGGCAGAAGCTCGCATCCACAGCAGACCCACTTCGCGGCCGCTGGCTTCGCGTGAGGTGGTGTGCGCAAGAGGCAGTGCCTGGATGGACTTGCCCCGGGTGAGCGCATGGCCAATGTCAGGCACCAGGCCAACCCCCAAGCCTTGTTCGACCAGCATGGCAATGGCCAGCACGGAACTGATCTCAAACCGCTCTTGGGCAGTGATGCCCGCAGCCTTCAGGTATTCATCGGCCAGCTTGCCACCGCCCAGCCTGCGCTCATAGCGCACCAACGGCTGCGTGCGCAATAACTCCACAGGGTCACGGTCTGCCAGCGCTGCGGGGGCCAGCACCACCAAAGGTTCATGGCGCAGGCTATGCCAGAGTACAGATTTGGGCAGATCGAATGCGGGTTTGAGGCACAAGGCTGCATCCAGCTCGGTTTGTAGCAGCGCGGTGTACAACTCAGGCGTCAGCCCGGTGCGGATATGCACGCGCACGCGAGGATGGGTGTGTGTAAAACGGCGCAGCATGTCGGGCAAAAAACCGTGCAGTGCTGTATTGACACTGCCCAGGCGCAGCACACCGGCATCTTCTTCAGAAACCACGTGATCGCGCAGTTCGTGCAGGCTCACCAAGAGGCGTTGCCCCTTTTCATACAAGCGCTGGCCCGCTCCATTGGGGCGCACATTGCGCCCCTGGCGCACCAGCAGGGCGCAGCCCATCTCCCCTTCCAGAACCCGCATTTGCTGGGCAATGGCTGCGGGGCTGAGGTGCAGTTGCCGGGCCGCTTCAGACATGGAGCCGCAGTCCACTACTTTCAAAAAATTGTAGATGTATGAGGTTTCCATTCAACACATTTTCTTAAAAATGATGAAAGTGTAGGCCAGTTGGTTTCTCGCGTGGGAACATTGAAACTGCAGGCTAATGGATAGGCACAACAAGGAGACAAGCATGAACAAGCCTCAACCCCAGAGCCTGGGTGCAATGATGAAACGCCGCCAGTGGCTGCAGTCTGCTGCAGGCATTGCAACGTGTGCGGCGCTGCCTGCATGGGCACAAGGGCGCAGCAGTGCCAGCGGGCGTCTGGTCGTGCCTTTTGCGCCGGGTGGCGGCAATGACGTGTTTGCGCGCCAGCTTTCACATGGCCTGTCAGAGGCGTTTGGCTACAACATGATTGTGGAAAACAAGCCCGGTGCGGGTGGTAATTTGGGCACTGAAATGGTGGTGCGTGCCAGCCCTCAAAGTGACACCTATCTGCTCGGCCATACCGGCACGGTGTCGATCAACCCTGCGCTCTACAAAGGCCTGAAATTCAATCCCACCACCGATTTGCAGCCCGTGGCCATGTTTGCTTCGTCGGCCTTGCTGCTGGTGGTGCCCGCCACTTCTCCCATCCGCAACGTTGCCGAGCTGGTCAAAGCCTTGCGTGAAAAAGGTGAGGCGATGAACTATGCCTCCAGCGGTTCGGGCTCTGGCGGACATCTGGCAGGTGAAATGCTGGCATTTATGCTGGGTGTGAAGGCCACGCACGTGCCTTACAAGGGCACAGCCCCGTCGTTGAACGATGTGGCTGGTGGCTTGGTGGACTTCAGCTTCAGTGTGATTCCTGCGGCACAAGCGCTGGTCAAGTCTGGCAAGCTGCGTGCGCTGGCTGTGACCAGTTTGCAGCGCCATGCACAGCTGCCTGATGTCCCCACCGTGGCTGAATCAGGTGTTGAGGCGCTGGCCAAGTTTGAGAGCACGCTCACCTACGGCGTGCTGGCACCCAAGGGCGCTGCTGCCAATACGGTCAAAAAACTCAGCGATGAAATTTTGCAGGTGGCTGCTCAGTCTGCTTTCCAATCCAAACTGGGGGTGGAAGGGGCCGTGCCTTTGCTGGGTGATGCCAAGGCGTATGCCAAAAAAATTCAGGAAGAAACCCGTAAATGGGATGCCGTGATCAAAGCATCGGGTGCATCGGTATAAATCTCAGCACAACAAGCGCAGCCATGGTTTTTGCATCGTCGTCTTTAATGAGTGCCTATCTGCATCCGCTGCCGGAGGTGGAGCTGTTCAGCGACAGGCAGTGGATAGATGCCATGCTGCGTTTTGAAGCGCAGCTTGCCATGGCGCAGGCCGAATGTGGTCTGGTTCCGCAGGCGGCGGCACAGGCCATTGCTCAGGCCTGCGCGTCGGTTGCGCTGCATCCAGAGGCGTTGGCTGCACAGGCGCGCCAAACCGGGGCGCTGGGCATGGGGGTGGTTGCACCTTTGCAGCAATGGTTGCAGCGCCATGCCCCCGAAGGGCTGCCCTGGCTGCATTGGGGCACCACCACCCAGGATGTGGTGGACACCGCCAATGCCATGCTGACGGCCCATGCCCTGCAGGCTTTGCAACAGCAATTAAAGGGGCTGCAGCAGTCATTGCTGCAAATGGCCCACGAGCATGCCGCGACACCCGTGCTGGGGCGCAGTTTGCTTCAGCCCGCGCAAATCACCAGTTTTGGCTTGAAGTGCGCGCAAACCGCCGCCGCTTTGGGGCGCAGCAGTGCGCAACTGCAGCGGCTTGCAGCACAGGCGCTGTGTGTGCAACTGGGCGGGGCTGTGGGCAATAGCGCTGCGTTGGGTGGCGATGCCATGCGTGTGGAGCAGGCATTGGCACGCCGCCTGGGCTTGAAGGCTTGCGGCTACAGCTGGCACACCCAGCGCGATGACTGGATGCGTCTGGGCATGGAAGTGGCGGTGTGCGGTGGAAGCCTGGCCAAACTGGCCAAAGACTGGGCCTTGCATGCGCAGTATGAGGTGGGCGAGCTGTGTGAGGCTGCGCGCGGCATCACATCCAGCGCCATGCCGCACAAGCGCAACCCTGTGCATTGCCTGCAGGCTTTGGCGCAAACCAAGGCGGTGCCGCAACTGGCGGCCACCTTGCTGGCGTGCATGGACCAGGCACACGAACGTGCATTGGGTGAGTGGCAGGCCGAGGTGGTGCACTGGGCACAACTGTGGACGCATGTGCATGCAGCGGCTGCTGCTTTGTGTGCGGCTGCACAGGGCATGCAGGTGCATGCACCGCGCATGCAGGCGCATATCGACAGCTTGCAGGGGGTGGTGTTCTCCGAGCAGCTCACGCAGGTGATCTTGCCCTTGCTGGGCAAACCCGACGCGCAGGCCGCCGTGGCAGTGTGCGCGCACCAGGCTTTGCAGCAAGGCCAGCCTTTGCCCGCACTGCTGGCGGCTTACCTGAAAGAGCAGGGCCATGTGGTCAGCGAAACGCTGCATGCCCAGCTGCATGCAGCAGCCGATGCCCACGTTGCGGCGCAGGCATCGGCCTTGCGTTGCCATGAATTACTGGCCCAGATGACCAGCGCAGGCCAGCCTGTGCCACTGAAAGAAAGCATTGCATGACAACAGCACCATCGCTAGACAGCTTGCAGCAAGGGCTGCGCAATCGTCGCCAGGTTTTGGGCGATGCCTGGGTTGAGCAATCGGTCAGCAACGCCAATGCACTCAATGTCGAGTTTCAGCGTTTGATTACGTCTTACGCCTGGGACAGCATCTGGAGCCGCCCCGGTCTGGATCGCCGAACACGCCGCATCATGGTGCTGGCCACAACGGCGGCCATGGGGCGCTGGGAAGAGTTTGAACTGCATATTCGCACCGGCTTGATGGCCAACCCCCAGCAGGCTGATGCAGCGCCGCTGGACCTTGAAACGATCAAGGAAGTGCTGCTGCAAACCGCCGTGTACGCCGGAGTGCCTGCAGGCAATACCGGCATGGCAATCACGCTGAAAGTGCTGCGCGAGCTGGGGCGCGAGCCTGAGAGGAGCAGTTTTTTCCCGGCTCCCTGAGCGCTTAGCGCTGGTAGCAGACCGTCAGTCTGTGCCGCTACTTACATTGACCAGATGCGTGGCGCTGTCCCCGGCAGTTGCCACTGCTCTTGGCGCCAGCACACACGCACTTGCTGCCACAGTTGCATCAGGGGTTCAACCACTGGCGCTAAGCCACGCAGTACCAGCATGTGCGCGTTGGGTGCGGTCACACCGCACCACTGGCCTTGGGGGTGTGCATCCAGCACGGCGCGTGTGGCGTCCAGCAAGTGCTCGCGCTGTGTGCGTGTCAAGGCAGTGCCGCAGGCCAGCAGCATGCTCCCCATGCAGCGCTGGCCGGCCAGGCCCAGTGGGCTGTCCATCAGGTACGCATCATCGGCACGCACAGTGCCGTGCTCCAGCCAGTGGCCTGGCCACTGCATGTGCTGGGTAAAGCGGCCTTGCACAAAGGGCTCGCTGGCGTGGGGCAGGCCAAATGCGGTGATGTCCCAGGCCATCAGCTCCGCGCCTTCGGCCACATCCATGTGCAGCACGTTGTGGGCATCGCAGGCGTTGTAGGCCAGCGCTTCCAGCGGCAGCCATTCCAGCCGCGCCCCGGTTTGCAGCTTGAGGTGGGTGCGCTGCGTGGCAGGTTCGCCACTGGATTTGTAAAAGCGGGTGGCGCCGGGGGTGGTGACCAGCGCATGGGCATGGCTGCCTACCTGCACCGTAATGTCCAGGGTGTCGCCGCTGACCAGACCACCGGGCGGGTGCACCAGCACGTTGTGGCACACGGCATCGCCCTCGGGGTAGAGGCTGCGCAGCACGCGCAAGGGCCCATCGTGGCGGAAATGCACGCGCGAGCGCCCTGCACTGAGGGAGTAGTTGAGATCAAGTTGAGCAAGCCAGGCCATGCACTGTGATAAGCAAGAAATGCGCCCAATGCACCAAGCTGGGGCGTGATAGCGCAAATAAGGCTGCGGTTTGCGGGGTGGTGCCAGCTGTTGTTAAGGGAGAAAGCGTGGTGCTTACAGATCTGTGCTGCTGGGGTTGGCGTTGTCGGGGGCAGACAGCCAGCTGTCTTCATACACGGCCAGGGCTTCGTCCACCAGACAGGGGCCGGCGCACTCCACGGGCTCGGTGGCGCTGGAAAAAATATCGTGGCAACTGAGGTGAATGGGGCGCAGGTCTGGCCGTATGTGCTGCAAGCGCTGCCAGTCCAGCCCATACACCACCCGGCGCAGGCCTGCTGAGCAGATGGCGCTGGCGCACATGGCGCAGGGCTCTGCGCTGGAGTACAGCGTGGCCCCGGCAATCACGTCGGCAGGCAGGCGTGCCGTGCCAATCTGGCGCACGGCATTCATTTCTGCGTGGCCTGTGCTGTCACCGGTCTCCTGGGTGTTGCTGAAGGCCTCGGCCAAGATACGCCCATCGCCTGCCACGATGATGGCGCCGAAGGGGCGGTTGCCCCGTATGCGCGCCGCGTTGGCCCAGACAAAGGATTGCCGCAGCCAGTGCTCGTCGGGGCTGTTGAGTGGCTGCTCGTCTTCGGGAGGCATCTGGTTGGAATGGGTGTTGGACTGAAAAAAATGGGCTTGCATGGGTGGGCCTTTCCTGCACGGTGGGTGGGTCCACAACACGCAGACCCAGGGGTATTGCGTGCGTTTGTTGATGGCAAGCTTCAATGCACAGGCCGTGCCAAAGCGGTGGGGAATTTGTAGGTGAGAGGATGGGTGATTTGTAAGTTGTTGTGAGTTGGTGTGAGCTGTCGCGTGGGTTGAAAAAGAAAAAGTACCGATTGCTGGCGTTGTATTGAAAAACAAGGGCTGTCAACGCTGATTGATCCAGCGTTTGAATGCGATGGAGAGACATTCAATGGAGATTGGATAGAGATGGTGCAGCGCTGTACGGGCTTGGTGCAGGGCATAAAAAAAGGCCTGCACAAGGCAGGCCCAAGTCGAGGATCGAGAAGATCAGCGTTGCTCCATCAGCAACGTGCGATCAGTGGTTGTGTGAGCTGCGGTGTGCCCATGCGGTAGTGCGTTTTTCTACCCAGCTGAACAGCTCATACATGGCCATGGCCATGGCCCCCACGACCAGCAAGCCGGCAAAGGCCAGACCCATTTGCATGGATGAGCCGGCCGAGATCAGCAGGTAGCCAATGCCTTCGTTGGCGGCCGTCATCTCTGAGACGGTGGTACCCACAAAAGCCAGAGTAATGGCTACCTTGAGCGAGCCATAGAAGTAAGGCAGCGAGCGGGGCAGGCCCACTTTGATCAGTACATCCCAGCGCTTGGCACCCAGTACGCGCAGCACATCTTCCAGCTCAGGCTCCAGCGTGGCCAAGCCGGTGGCAATGTTGACGGTAATGGGGAAAAAGCTGATGAGGAACGCCGTCAAGATGGCTGGGCCCACACCAATGCCAAACCAGACCACCAAGATGGGCACGAAAGCAGCTTTGGGTAAGGCGTTGAAGGCCGTCATCAGCGGGTACACGGCGGCATAGGCCAGGCGTGAGCTGCCAATCAAAAAGCCCAGCAGCACGCCCACCACAATGGCAATGCCAAAGCCGGCCATGGTCACCCAGAAGGTGCGCCAGGCGTGGCCAGCAATCACGCTGTGGTATTCCATGAAGTCCTTGAGGATGAGCGCAGGACTGGGGAAGATGAAAGGTGAAACCTGAAAAGCAGAGCACACCACTTGCCACAGCACGATCACGGCCAGCAGCAAAATCCAGGGTGACCAGCGCTCCAGTTGTTTGTTGTTGAGCTTGTACATGTTCAATGGCCTGCGACTTATTGGTTGATGACGGCGCCGACTTTGCGCATGGCACCGATGTGGCCACGCAACTCGTGGACGATGTCGGTGAATTCCTTGGTGTACGTCAGCTCCAAGTCACGGGGGCGGGCAATGTCGATATCACGGCGCACCACAAAGCGGCCGGGGCTCTTGCTCATCACATACACGGTGTCCGCCAGAAAGACCGACTCGCGCAGGTCGTGGGTGACCAAGATGACGTTGAATTTCTGTTCCGCGTGCAGGTCACGCAAGATGCACCACAGCTCTTCGCGGGTGAAGGCATCCAGCGCACCGAAGGGCTCGTCGAGCAGCAGCATCTTGGGCTCGTGAATCAGCGCCCGGCAAATGCTGGCGCGCTGTTGCATACCGCCAGAAAGCTGCCAGGGGAACTTGTCTTCGTAGCCACCCAAGCCCACTTTTTGCAGCAGATGGCGTGCGCGTTCTACGTACTCCTTACGGCGTGCCTTGAACTGGGAGCGGTGCGGCTCCACGATCTCCAGCGGCAGCAGTACGTTGTCCACCGTGGTGCGCCAGGGCAGTAGCGATGGGGACTGAAAAGCCATGCCTGAAATCTTCAGCGGGCCGGTGACCGGCTGGCCATCAATCAAAATTTTGCCCATGGAGGGCATGCGCAGGCCGGTGGCCAGCTTCATGAAAGTCGACTTGCCGCAGCCCGAGGGGCCGACGATGGCGATGAACTCGCCTTGCTTGACCTTCAGGTCAATCGATTCGACGGCAAAGTGATTCTGGGCCAGCAACTCATCGTTGTAGGCCAGCCAGACATCACGGAAATCAACAAAATTGGGTTCGGCAGCGCTTTGCATGCGGCTCCATCAGTGAGGCAGCCAAGCGCAGGGCCTGGCTGCCGGGTTGCACAGAGGCTTTACTTCTTCGGGAAAACGTCCAGCTGCGCTGCACTGGGCAGGAAGCTGGCGTTCCACACTGCGGCGGGATCGATGCGGGTCTTGGTGCCAAATGCGTCGGACACTTCAGACGCCATCAGCGACAGGCGGCCCGATTCCAGCTTGCCAAAGCCTTCCTTGCGGGCATCGGCACTGGCGACCACGGTGTCAATGGCCAGTTGCAGGCGGCGTGTTTCCAGCGCCGCATTGGCGATGCCGTCGCGCGCCTTCACGTATTCAATCGATGCACCGGGGTTGGCCATGACTTCTTTGGCACCCTTGGAGAAGGCGGCCAGAAACTGCTTGATGGCTTCGGGGTTATCTTTGATCAGCTTGGGGCTGGCAATGATCACGTTGCCGTAGTGCTTGACGCCGTGGTCGGCGTACTGCAGTACCACCACGTCGCTGGCCTTGGCGCCACGGGCTTCCAGATTGAGCAGGCTGGTGAAGGTAAAGCCGGTGATGGCGTCAATGTCACCGCGCACCAGCATGGTTTCACGCAGTGGGGGGTCCATCGATGTCCAGGTCACGTTTGCAATCTTGTTGGCCTTGGCAAACACGGGGAAAGCCTTGCGACCGGAGTCAAACACGGGGGCTCCCAGCTTCTTGCCGCTCAGATCAGCGGCAGTCTTGATGCCACTCTTTTTGAGTGCCATCACAGCAGCGGGCGTGTTGTTGTAGACCACCATTACGCCCACGGGTTTGTTGGGCGCATCGGGGTTGTTGGCGTGGAACTCCATCAGCGAAGCCATGTCGGCAAAGCCCATGTCGTAGGCACCCGAGGCCACGCGCTGCACAGCACCGCCAGAGCCATTGCCGGCGTCCACGCTCACATCCAGGCCCGCTTGCTTGAAGTAGCCCTTGGCCACAGGCTGCAGGAAGAAAGCAGAAGGGCCTTCAAAGCGCCAGTCCAGCTGGAACTTGATGGGTGTGTTTTGAGCGTGGGCAATGCCAAAGCTGCTGGCCAGAGCCAAGGCGGCGGTTGCTTGCAAGAAGCGGCGTTTTTGCATGGGGACTCCTGGTGACAAGGTGGTCAGAAATTTCCGCAACCTGCTGTGTGGTGCAAGGTTGGCGACTTTCGTAACGACAGTGAGCAAAAGTTGTGCCTGCTTTTTGTATGCAGTTTTTGTATGGTGTTTTTCGTCACCTGCGCAAGCTTGGTGCGCGCCTGCGCTGCTTTGCACCAAGGTGACTGCTGTCGGGGTGCAATACGGTGAAAATGCTGCATTGCAACAATGCACGTTGCGCCTTTTTGGACCTTGGTCATGGCCCGCATTCAGCTTTCAGACTTTGATGATTTTGTTTTTTCCACCACCTTGCAGTGCCCCGACGCGCTGCATCCTGGTGCACACACCGACAACGTGCAGTTGCTGCAACTGGCATCGGCAGCGCGGTTTCAGTTTTTTGAACGGCTGGGCTACCGCGAAAACAATGTCGAAGGCGTGCAGATCTTTGTGGGCGATCAGGCTGTGCAGTACAAGGCCGAAGCTTTTCCACAGCAAATGGTGGAGGTGCACATGGCCGTGCGAGACATGGCCTCCAAGGGTTTTGATCTGGCGTACCGGCTGGTGGATGCTGAAAGCGGCGCGCTGATCACGCTGGGCAAGATTGGCGTGGTGTGCGTGCACCGCCAGAGCAAGCGCCCCTGTGCCGTGCCAGAAGTGCTTAAGCAGCGCCTGGACCAGCTGGAGCCGCTGTTGGCATTGGCGGCATAAAAAATAGTGGTGCCAGCACTTAGACCGGCTGACACAGTCCTTGATGCGTTGTTGCTTTACCTTGTCGTACGCCTGCACCGCCAGTTCCACCTAGTTCCGTCTTGTATCGACTGGCTCCGCGTTATACGGCTTTGTGCTGCCTGCCCTTCACGCTACTTCACGCTTTGTCTCCAGTACCAAGCAACGGTTTACCGGGTGACGTGCATGGCACTTAATGCACAAGGCGTTCAGATATAAGAAGGCTTGAAATCCTTTGTGCATCAACGCAGGGTGCTCATTTTTAACTGTTTGGTGTGAGTGAGTTGCTGCGGCAGTTGGCGCGTCCCAGACATGACAGTTGGTTTTAATACGTGCATCTACACTTATTTTCGGCATTCCATTGGTTGGGATGCAGGAGACCATGGTGACATTCGCCCCCAAGCCCCCCACTGCGACACAGCCTGCCGCTGCGCCCCTGCAGGATGTGCGCTGCACCTGCTTTATGGTGCGCAGCCTTTCGCGCAAGATTTCTCAGCTGTATGACGACACACTGGCACCCAGCGGGCTCAAGGGCACGCAGTTCAGCCTGCTGTCGCAAGCGCGCACCAAGCGCGGTCAAGCACCGCTGACGGTGACGGCGCTGGCGGCGGTGCTCAACACCGACCGCACCACCATGACGCGCAATCTGCGCACGCTGGAGCAGGCAGGCCTGGTTGCGCTGCAAGCAGGAGCCGATGCACGCAGCCGCTGTGTGGTGGTGACCGCGCAGGGAGAGGCGGCGTTTCGCCAAGCCTTGGGGCTGTGGAAGCAGGCGCAAGTTCAGGTGCGCCAGATGTGCGGCACCGATCAGATTGCTGCGCTGGAGCAACTGGTGCACCAACTGCTGCCGCGCCTTGCAACCGTGGCGGAGGCGGCATGAGCACGGTTGCACCAGTGGCTGCCTCCTCGGGTGCGGCGCTGCCTGCATCCAGCCACCCCTTGCTGCGCGATGCCATCTTTCCGACCTTGCTGCGGCTGTCGGTGCCCAATATGGTGGCCATGGGCATGGCCGTGCTGGTGGCCGTGGCAGAGACGTATTACGTGGGCCGTCTGGGCACCACAGCGCTGGCTGCCATGGCGCTGGTGTTTCCGCTGGCCATGCTCACGCAAATGATGAGCAATGGTGCCATGGGCAGTGGGGTGTCCTCTGCCATCAGCCGGGCCTTGGGTGGTGGAGATAAAGACAAAGCCTCTGCGCTGGCCGTGCATGCCATCGTGATCGGGGGCGTGGTGGGGGTGCTGTATTCGCTGCTGTTTGTGTTGTGCGGCGCGGTGTTTTACCGCTGGCTGGGCGGGCAGGGGCAGGTGCTGCAAGCAGCCACAGAGTTTGGCAGCGTGCTGTTCAGTGGCGCAGTGCTGGTGTGGCTGTGCAATACGCTGGCATCGGTGGTGCGCGGCACGGGCAATATGAAGCTGCCATCGGCCATTCTGTTTGGCGTGTCGATGGTGCAAATCATCATTGGCGGGGGGCTGGGCCTCGGTCTAGGGCCGTTCCCGCATTGGGGCATGCCGGGTGTGGCGGTGGGCAATATCGTGGCTATGGCGCTGGCGGTGGTGCTGCTGTTTTGGTACTTGCTGCGCGGGCAAGACAAGCTGCAACTGCGTGGCCACGGTGCGGCGCTGTCGTGGCCCATGTTCAAAGACATCTTGCGCGTGGGTGCGTTTGCCTGCATCTCGCCCGTTCAAACTTCGCTGGCTGCCTTGATCTTTACCGGCATGGTGGCGCGGCTGGGGCCGCAGGCCTTGGCAGGCTATGGCATTGGCCAGCGGCTGGAGTTCTTGCTCATTCCGATTGCCTTTGGCGTGGGGGTGGCCGCCGTGCCCATGGTGGGCATGGCCATGGGCGCAGGCCAGGTGCAGCGTGCACGCAGCGTGGCGTGGATGGGGGGCTGGCTGGCCGCTGCCATTTTGGCGGTGCTGGGCTTGCTGGTGCTGATCTGGCCCAGCGCATGGTCAGGCATCTTTACGCAAGACGCTCAGGTACTCGCCTATGCCAACTTGTATCTGCGCACCGTAGGCCCGGTGTTTGGGTTGTTTGGTATGGGGCTGGTGTTGTACTTTGCTTCGCTGGGGGCGGGCTATGTGCGTGGGCCCGTACTGGCGGGCACCGTGCGCCTGGCGGTGGTCATGGCCGGTGGCGCCTGGCTGATGCTGGGTGGCGCAGCCAGTGTGCATGCGCTGTTCATCTTGGTGGCAGTGGCCATGGCGCTGTACGGGGTGTGTACAGCGTGGGTGGTGTGGCGCACACCCTGGCAGCGTAGTTAAGCAATAAAAATAAGAGCTGCCATCGCTTATGAGGTGGTGTTTTCCAATATAAAACATGCGGAAAACGTTGCCATTAAAGCGCTGATAGCTCTTTTTTTAGATGGGTGGCTGTCAGGGGGTGGCGCAAGCGTTGTTCAAACCGGCCATGCCCGCCATTTTTTCAAGGCTGCTGCGTTGCTTTAAACAGGTTTGCAAGCGATCTTGCGCCGTCTGCTGTTGGGCCAGCTCTGCGGCTTTCAAGCGCTCAGCCTGAATGCGGGCCACTTTCTCGCGGATTTGTGGCATCACGGCCATCACGGCTTTTTCGCCCTCCACAATGGCTTGCGCGCGCTGCGTAAAGTCAGAAGGCCCAATGTCCAGCACCTGGGGGCGCACGGTCACATCAGCACGGGCTAGCTCTGCCTGCCCCAGCCGCTGGCCCATGATGGCAATCGACTGCCCCATGGTGCCCAGCAGATTGGCGGGCGTTTTGCCGCGCGGTTTTTCAGAAATATCGACGGCAATCACCAGATCAGCGCCCAGCTCGCGCACGGCATCTACAGGCACGGGGCTGGCAATGCCGCCATCCACATAGTGCTGCTTGCCAATGCGCACCGGCTCGAACACGCCCGGAATACTGCTGGAGGCACGCACTGCCTGCCCTGTATTGCCGCGCGCAAACACGATGCGTTTGCCATCTTCCAGCCGCGTAGCAACCGCGACAAAGGGCTTGGGTAGTTTTTCCAGCGGAAGGTTGTGCACCTGCGTATTTACATAGTCTTGGAGTTTTTGTCCTTTGACCAAACCACCTGCTGACCACTGCAGGTCGCGAATGCTGGCTTCATCCAGAGCCACGGCCTTTTGCTGCATGGCAAAGGCATCCATGCCGCTGGCATACAGGGCACCCACCACGCTGCCTGCGCTGGTGCCTGCCACCATGTCGGGAGCCAGGCCGTTGGCTTCCAGCATCTTGATCACGCCAATGTGCGCAAAGCCCTTGGCGGCTCCGCCGCCCAGCGCAATGCCGATGCGCACTGGGGCATCTGCAGTGGGTATCGATGTGGTGCTGGCGTTGGCTGCGCTGGTACTGGTGCGGGGCACCGTGCTGCCGCAGGCAGCCAAACTGAGTAAACAAACGCATGCGACAGGGCGCAGCAAGGCTTTCAAACGCATGCCTTCAATCTCTGGAGCAAAACAACAATCCAGTATAGAGCTGCCAGAAAGCGCATGCACGGTGCGTGCATGTTGCATGCAGATGTAACGGGTGGCTTGCAGGCCACCAATCTGTAGCCCAAGTGCGCAGGGATGCGGGCATCTTGGGCACAGGCTCAGCGGTGTGCACCAGAGATGTAATGCTCCAGATGTGCAATGGTCACTTGCTGGTCGGCCATGGTGGTTTTGATCAAATCGCCAATCGAAATCAGGCCCAGAAGTTCATGGTCGGCACCCACCACAGGGAGGTGGCGAATTTTTAACTGTGTCATCAGCGCCATGCATTCGTCGCTGGTGTTATCTGGCCCTACGCAATGCACATGGGCAGTCATGATTTCGCGCACCGGAGTGTCCAGAGAGTTGCGGCCCTTGAGTGCAATTTTTCGTGCGTAATCGCGCTCAGAAACAATGCCGGCAATCGCGCGCTCCTGGATGACCAGTAACGCCCCAATCTCATGCTCGGCCATTTGCTGCAAAGCAGTCAGCATTGAGTCATCGGGCTTTACGGAGTGGACAGTGGCATTCCCCTTGGTGCGCAAAATATCAGCAACTTTCGTCATGAGCCTCTCCCAAGTGATTTGGAAAATTCAGTGTGGCGATGTCGAAAAACAAATGCAAGCTGGGTTTTACGGGTGCGTGTGTGAGGAAAGTTCTTGCAGCAGCTTACCCAGATAGGGTGTTGCAAGACGTGATGCCAGTGGCTCACCGCTGTTGTGGGTGCTGCTTGCGGGTGTGTGAAGCTCATGCACGGGCCCAGCTTGGGTTGCTGCCGTTTCTCTGCTCAAGAAAAGTTGGCAAGGCATACGGCAGTCTAAAAATGTAAGAAAAATGAACTAGCAACCAAGTTTGAACACGAACACAGCTGTGTCTCCCCATGTCTTGCTGGATTTCAAAAGCAAGATTTTTTCAAAAAACTATCAGGAGTTTGCTGCCAGTGTTTGGTCGTCTGTTCTCAAAAATTGTTCTTTTCTCCACCTTGGCGTTGTCTGCACAGTGGGTGCATGCCAGCGAATTTCGCAGTGTCAAAGGCCAGTCGGCCAACATCCGTGTTGCACCCAACACCAAATCGGAAGTCGCTTGGGAGTTGACCCAGGGCTATCCGCTAGCGGTGGTGAAAAAGAAAGGCAACTGGCTGCAAGTCAAAGACATTGATGGGGTGCTGGGCTGGGTGTACAAACCCATCACAGGAACGGCCCCTCACCACCTCGTCAAAGTCAAGACTGCCAACCTGAGAGCGGGGGCGGGCACACAGCACAAGGTTGTGGCCAAGCTGGATAAATACGATGTTGTAAAGACCATCGACAAGAAAAACGGCTGGGCCAAGGTTCGCACCAGTGCCGGCACTCAAGGCTGGGTGTCGCAAAAGCTAATCTGGGGCTGGTAGCCCAGAGCAACCCATCAAGGCGCTGAGGCGCCTTTTTTTATGTTTGGCATCCAACTGATGCTGTTGGCCAAGACCTCTTGGATTTGCGCTAAACAATCTGAGGGCATTAAGAGGCGCTGGGGGTATTTTGAAATGTGCCCCCATTTTTTATATTTGTGCCCCCAAATGTGCCCCCAGATGCCCCCGGATTGCAGCACACTTCAGCGGACGTTGACGCACTACAGACTGCGTTCTACAGAGGGGAAAAAGAAAAAGGCCGGAAGCTGGTGGAAGCTTACGACCTTGAGTGTGGTCCCCTCGGCAGGAATCGAACCTGCATCTGACCCTTAGGAGGGGCCCGTTCTATCCATTGAACTACAAGGGGACGCGGGCATTATTGTAAGTGGTGCAGCCCCAGGTTTTGCCAAACGAATGGCGTGCGCTGGGGCTGGCATCAATCCTTGCTTTTTGTGTAGATCAAGTCCACCGCGGTTTGCTCTCCGGTCTGACCCCGCAAGGTCAGGCGGCGTGACAAGTCATAGAAGATATACAGCGTGCCCATGGCCCCGGCCAAGCTTTGCTCATAGGCCACATACAGGTCTTTGGACAGGCGCTTGCCCACAGTGAGCGCGGCGCCTTGTTCGCCGTCTTCACTGGGGCCCTTGAGGCCTACTTCATCAAACCCCAGCTGGCTGGCAAAGTTGCCTCCACCCCCACCGCCGCTGAGCAGGGCCAGTGCAGCTTGTTGCAACAGGGCTGTTTCGGCGCCGCCTGCGGCAGCACTGCGCCCCATGACGACCCAGGAGAGTTTTTCCGCGTCCGACATCTCGGGCTCTGAAAACAGGGTGACACGTGGGTTGTTGGCGCTGCCGGTGACTTTGACCCCGGCCTTGACGTCGATATTGGGCCGGAAGGCCACGATGTCGATGGCGGGGTTGGCGTAGGGGCCGTTAAAGCGGACCGTGCCCGTTTCTACATCCAGTGACTGGCCCCAGGCGCGGTAGCGTCCATTGACGGTATGAATCTCACCCGTGATGCGGGGCCCGTTGGCAATCTGAAGCTGGCCTTCCAGGCGCGTGGTGATGCCATAGCCTTGCAGCGCAAAATCATTGCCCAGGTCCAGCCGCACCTCAATGATGGGTGGCTGCGCAGCTTTCACAGAGCCAGCAGCTTGGGCACGGGCTGCTTCCTTGTCGGCCTTGTCCTTTGCAACCTTGCGGCTGGCTGCAGAGGTGACGTGCACGTCGGCATCCAGCGAAGGGGCAGACGCATCGGCCAGCATGATGGCGGCACGATCGACCTTGAGGTCGCCACGCAGCGTGACTTGTCCGCTGTTCATGCTCGCCTGAAGGTTGCCACTGACGCTGAGCTGCCGGTCAGCGCGCACCAGTACCTGCAGACGCTCAGCGAGCGCTTGTATGTCCATGCGTATGCCAGAGCTGCCTGCGGGTGCGTTGGGGTCAAACTCGATAAAGCCATGGCCTGTCAGCGTGCCGCCGTCTTTGGGGGCAGAGGTTAGGTTGCCGCTCTGGGTCAAGATGCGTGTGCTGCTGCCTTCGCCGCCTTTGAGGAACAGCTCGGTAATGTCCAGGCGAGAGCCCTGCAGGCGTGCGCGCAGGCGGCCATCTTTCAGATCCACCCCATCCAGCAGTGACCGCACGCTGAGTTGGTCAGCGCTGAGCTGCCCACTCCATTGCGGTGCGCTGCGGGTGCCGGAGATCACCATATCTGCATTTAAGGTGCCGCCCACACGCCAGCCAGGAGGTGCGAACAAGGCCCAGATACCGATATTGGGCATGCTGGCTTTGATGGTTCCTGAGATCGGCGCATTCACCGGCCAGGCCAATCCGTTGGCGCTGGACTGTATCTGGCTGCGTAAATCGGCGTTGATCTGGCCTGCACGCTCAGAGTTCCAGGTGAGCTGTGTACGCAAGTCATTGCCCTGCGCATTCATCTGCAAACGCAGCTCTTGCAGCCGGGTGCGCATGCCGCGATTGCCGCTGACAGCGCGTGATTGCACTTGCTTGGTTTCTGCGTTCACTTCGCTGGCACCCGTACTGCGTACGACGGTGATGGGTGCTGCGTCGCTGTCTTCTGCAGACAGGCGAATGTCGCCACTCGTGCGCTCCACAACAACGTCAGCGCGCAATTGGCGGCCTGTGTTGTCAATGTCCCAGCGGCCTTGCACGACCAGATCTCCACCGATGCCAGAGGCGGCCAGCAGAGGCTGCTTGGGGTCTGGGCTGAAAGCATCGACCCATGCCAGCGGCACACCCTGTAGCTGGCCCTTGCTTTGCAGCGTCCAGCTGCCATTGCCAGCCTGGCGCAGCAGCACGGGCTCCCAGGCTACGCTGGCTGGCTGTGTGCTCGTGCTGGTGGGTGGAGTGATGAGCAGCCGGCCTTCACTGGCCTGAATGCGCGTGGTGCGCACAGGGTTGCCTGTGGTGAGGTGGCTGGCTGTTGCAGGGCTGGCCAGCTGTACCTGCCATGCGGTGTCAATGCTGCCTTGCGGGCTCCAGCGCGCGTTGAGCTTGGCGATACGTGCTTGCCAGTCGGTGGCAGCCGCTCCCTTGCTGGTGAGTAAGCCTGCTGTGGCATCGGTTGCCAGTGACAAGGTCTGGCTGCCCATTTGTGCTTGGCTGTCCAGCGTGACTTGCAGAGATTCCGGGCTGCCCGCCAGCGATAGCTTGAGCTGCTGCAGCTGCATTTTTGTGCCATCAGGCGGCAGATAGCTCAGCTGCGGCGCGGTCACTTGGGCATTCATTTGCAAACCACTGGCTTGCACTGCTGCTGCCGGGTTTTGCAGGCGTTGCTGCAACTTGGCCCAGCCACCACGCCATTGCAAGTTAGCGGTGGTGCTGCCTTGCAGTTTGGCACCTGCCAGTGGGTCACTGCCAATGGGCAGCCGCGCTATCCATTGGCCCAGCTGCTCGGCAGAGTTGACGCGAAGGTTCAGCTTGCCTGTGCCCTCTTCAGGCCCTGCATCCATGTCCAGATCAGCCTGAACCCCGGGCAGCTGCGCATTCAGCTTGCTTTGAATGTGCTGTGTTTCGGTATTCAAGCGCAGCACATCGGTTTGCAGTTTGGTCTGCAGCGCATCCAGGTACAGGTTGCGTACCTCCAGCAGCGGCGCTTTCCATGTGCCTTCGGCCCGCGCGGCTTCAATGCGCAAGGTCTGCGCGCTGCGTGCACGGCTTGATTGCAGGTTCAGTTTGAACTGGACTTGCTGCTGCGCATCCGTTTGTGCCTGTAGCGAGCCAGAAAGTGGCGCAGCATCCAGCGTGCTGTACAGGTCAGCAGGGTTGACGTTGATGAGGTCGGCTTGGCCTTCAAGCGCTTGAGTCTGGGTGTCAAAACGCCCCTGAGCTTGCAGATAGGCATCGTCTGACTTGCCAAAATCGATGCGTGCGTTTTGCAGCAGCCATGTCTGCAAGCCATCAAAGCTGGCATCAGCGGTAACGGTGCGAATGGGTAAGGCTTGTTTGTCCCATGGCGCGGGCACGCTGTTGGCCAACGCTGCATGCACCTTCCAGCCTTGGCCGTCAGGGCCTGCCTGCAGCGTACCGTTCAGATCGGTACGCGGGCCACCGGCCATGAACAGCGATGCATCCACATGGCGCAACTCAGCGTGCGCTTGCTCCAGTGGCTGTGCCAGCCATGGCCGTACAATGGCGCTGATATCGGCAGACAAGGTGCTACTGGCATCTTGCCCTTCAGTCTCTGTGGTGCGCGCTTGCGCTGAAATGTTCAGGCTGGCAGCTTCTGTGGCCAGGGTGCCTTTGATCGAAGCATTGGCCTGAATATCAAGCAGCTTGTCGGGCTGGCTGGGCAGGGGGGCTTGGATAGCACCTTTGAGCGTGGCCTGCAGTTGCATGGGAGCCGCTGCTTGCAACTGCGTTTCAGCCTCGTAAAAGCCGCCGGCGTAGCGCAGGCTGCTGACCTTCACGTCGTGGTGGCTGCCGGTGTAGCGGTAGTGGCCGTACAGTTCGGTAATGACGGTCTCGGGTGGGCCTTCCCACACCAGGCGTTCAATGCGCAGAGGCACATCAATGCGCACCGGTAATACCAGCGATTGCAGTGGCTGGGTGGGTGCATCGTCTTTGGGCTGGGGGGTGCTGCGAATGCGCAGCTCATCAATGTTCACACGGCCAAAGTGCAACTCTCTGGAGAGTAGCGGTTGCAGGCGCCATTCAATGTCTGCGTCTTTGATCTCGACCTGCATGGCAGGGCTGCTCCAGCGCAGCCAGCCAATACGGCCACCGTTGCGCAAACTGCCTTGCACGCCGTCAGCTTCGAGCTTCTGGTCGGCAGGCATCCAGCTGGCCACCTGGGCCAGCGTGCGGCTGAGCGAGTCGGCTTGACCGGACCACCACCACGCCACCCCCACCAGAGAGCACAGCGCAATCAGGCACAAGGCGATGCCCATCATGAGCCAGCGCAGCCAGCGGCGACGGCGGCGTAACTGGGCTTTGGCTGCAGGGGCAGGAGAGACCGCAGAGGTCTCCATTTGCGGTTCTTGGCGTTCTTGCATGAAATTAGAAATTGAATCCCAAGCGCAGGTGCAGGCGCACCTCCTTGGTCTCTAGGCCATAGGCCAAATCGGCTTGCAGTGGCCCGACAGGGCTGCGCCACCGAATGCCCGTGCCGATACCGACAAATACGGTGTAGACATCCAGCGAATCAGTCACGGTGCCGGCATCCACAAAGGTGGCGTGCTCCCAGTCGGTGCGATTGCCCGCAATGGTGATGGGGCGCTGCCATTCAATGCTGCCTGAGGCCATGTAGCGGCCACCAATCAGCTTGCCATTGTCACTGCGTGCACCAATGCTCTGGTAGCTGTAGCCGCGCACGGTGGTGTCGCCCCCAGACAGGAACAATTGGGTGATGGGCACTACGGCATCGTCGCGTGCAATCACTGCGCCACCATTGGCTCTGAAAGCCAGCCGGCTGCGGCGGTTGGTAGCTTCATCGGTTTTGCTCAGCGGCATGAAGTACAGCCAGCGTGCAGACAGCCGGCTAAACGGTTCACGGGCAGGGGTGAGCGTGGTACCAGCACCTACGTCCCAGCCCAGACCGTAGCCGCGTGTGGGGTTGGTGGCGTTGTTGAAATACCGCCCTGTCCAGCCATAGTTGACGGTGATGGCCGAGCTGGAAGGGGGCGCGCCTGCGCCCTGCGCCTTGGCCATGTCGTACTGCAGGTAGTAGGTGCGATCAATCTTGTCTTCGCTCTTGCTGCGGCCAGCGGCCAGTGTCACGCTGTTGGCGGTGTAGTCGGCCAGCTCTTCGCGCGCGGCTTTGCCACCAAAGAAGTAATTCCAGCCGCTGTAATCAGGCAATGACGCAACGCGGGTAGAAAGCAGCGGGTTCTTCTTGTCCAGCTGCAGCTTGCTTTGCGCACGCCAGTCCAGATAAGGCACGCGGTTGTGGGTGTGATCGACCGAGAAACGAAAACCTGTGTCGGTGCTCAAGCCCACGCCGTAAATCCATTTTTGCAGCTTGGCCTCACGCACTTGGGCAATGACGGGGGCATGCACTTCGGTGTCACCGGGCTGGGCCACATCCGTTGCCAGCGTCAGAAAGACCGAGTCGTAATAGCCGCTGTTGGCCAGGCGCTGCTGGGCATCGAGCAATGTGGTCTGGCGATATTCATCGCCCACCGGCAACCGTGCCAGGCGAATCAGGCCTGAAGGGTTGTAGCGTTCAGCGCCTTCAATGACCAGTGGGCCAAAGTAGTAAGCTGGGCCGGGCTCATACGCGACTTTGAGCTGTGCCTCTTGGGTGTCGGCGTCAATGTCGGCACGGCTTTCAGTCAGGCTGGCGGAGGGGTAGCGGCGGTTTTGCAGACGGCGTACGCCATCGTTCTTGGCGCTGCTCCATGCGGATTGGCTAAATCGTTCACCCACTGGCAAAGGCCAATTGCGGCGAATGCTCTCGCGCATGTTGCGGCCTTTGGGATCATCGGCATTGGTGCCTGTAAAGGCGACTTCGGTTTGTGTGACTTTGGTGGGCTCTCCAGGCTCCACCTGCACCACCACCTTGCGTGGCGTATCGGCATCCTCTGGCGTTTCAATCAGTTGCAGCTCAATGGTGGGCGAAAAATAGCCCATGGTGCCCAGCAGGCTGCGGATATTGCCATCGGCTGCGCCAAGCAGGCGGCTGAGTTCATTGCGCCGCAAGTCGCTCAAGCTGCGATAGCGCTGCAACTCCATGTGCTGCAGCAATAACTCGCGCACGTCTTTGGGTGCCTCCACTTCCAGCGCAAAGCTGGCGGGAGCGTCATCACCGATTTTGTCTTTGGACAGCAGGCTGCAGCCGGACAGCAGCAGCGCGCTGGTTAACAAACACGCCGATTTCCAGAAGGGCTTGCTTGTAGATAAGTGCTTGGGCATGGATTTATTTTGACAGCAGCCTCATGGTTTCTTCCAGACCTTTCAAAGTCAGAGGGTACATGCGACCACCCATCAACTGGCGAATGACGTCAATACTCTGGCGATATTCCCACACACCCTGGGGTTCTGGATTGATCCATGCATGGTGAGGGAATGCGTTAGTCAGTCTTTGCAGCCATTCAGCGCCCGGCTCATCGTTGTTGTATTCAACGCTGCCGCCTGGCTGCAAAATTTCGTAAGGGCTCATGGTGGCATCACCAACAAATATCAATTTGTAATCTTTGTTGTATTTGCGAATGATGTCCCAGGTGTCGAACTTTTCGGCAAAGCGGCGGCGGTTGTTCTTCCACATGAAGTCATAGACGCAGTTGTGAAAGTAATAGAACTCCAGGTGCTTGAACTCGCTTTTCACGGCTGAAAACAGCTCTTCCACGCGCTGAATGTGATCGTCCATGGTGCCGCCCACATCCATGAGCAGCAGCACTTTCACATTGTTGTGGCGCTCGGGCACCATCTTGATGTCCAGCCAGCCAGCGTTGGCCGCTGTGCTGCGGATGGTGTCAGGCAAATCCAGCTCCAAGTTGCTGCCCTGGCGTGCAAACTTGCGCAGGCGGCGCAGGGCCACCTTGATGTTGCGCGTGCCCAGCTCTTGCGTGTCGTCGTAATCGCGGTAGGCGCGTTGCTCCCACACCTTGACGGCGCTGCGGTTTTTGCCGGGCCCGCCAATGCGCACGCCCTGTGGGTTGTAGCCACCGTGGCCAAAGGGACTGGTGCCGCCGGTGCCAATCCATTTGTTGCCGCCTTCGTGGCGGCCTTTTTGTTCTTCCAGACGCTTTTTGAGTGTTTCCATGAGCTCATCCCAGCCCATCTTCTCGATAGCGGCTTTTTGCTCAGGTGTCAGCTCTTTGTCCAGCAGCTTGCGCAGCCACTCTTCGGGCAGCTCTTTCTTGAAGTCGGCCACCATCTCCACGCCCTTGAAGTAGGCGGCAAAGGCGCGGTCAAACTTGTCGTAATGCTTTTCGTCCTTGACCAGTGTGGTGCGGGCCAGAAAGTAAAAATCGTCCAGGCTCCAGCCGTCGTCACTGAGCGGGCCGACCACGCCGGCCTGAAGCGCTTCGAGCAGCATCAGGTATTCCTTGACGGAAACGGGTAGTTTCGCGGCGCGCAAGGTGTAGAAAAAATCGATCAGCATGGCAGTGAGAGTTTAAAAACAGAAGCTATAAGCGCTTGCAATCACTTATTTTTAATGTGATTTGATGCGCAAATTAATTGCTGGCAAGCGCCATATGCTTCAATTTTTCAAGTAAACGATGTTCAGCAGCAGGCCACTCGGCAGCCAGCATGCTGTACATCACGGTGTCGCGCACGCTGCCATCCCAGCGCAGTGCGTGGTGGCGCAACACCCCGTCTTTATGGGCACCCAGGCGCTCAATGGCTTGCTGGCTACGGGTGTTCAGAATGTCGGTGCGCCAGCCCACCACGGCGCAGGACAGTGTTTCAAATGCATGCTGCATCAGCAGCAGCTTGGCGGCTGTGTTGACGTGGCTGCGCTGTACGCTGGCGGCGTACCAGGTATAGCCAATCTCCAGGCGCTTTACCGCAGGCACGATGTCGTGGTAGCTGCTGGTTCCCAGAAGCTTGCCGCTGGCCGCATCCAGCACGGCAAACGGGCAGCGCGTGCCCTGGGCTTGCATGTCCAGGGCCTTTTGGATGTAGGCCGTCGCTTCTTCGTGCCTGGGCACCCAGGTGATGTGCAGGTTCCACAGCTCGCCATCAGCGGCAGCTTCTTGCAGGCCAGCGGTGTGCTGCAGGCTCAATGGTTCAAGGCAAATACCCCAGCCTTGCAATCGGACGGGGGGCGCAAAGGGCGTGCTCGGTTGTGGATCATGCATAGAGGGGGTACAGGTCAATCGACCTCGGCTTCTTCGAGTTTGTTTTTGGCTTGCTGGTGACTGCGCCAGATGCGTGCAATGTGCAAGCCTGCGCCGCCGCCCAGGCCGATCATCAAAATGCCGATCATGCCGGAGCCGCTGTAGCCGTCTTCAAAGATGTCGATGCCCACCATCTTGCCCAGACCATAGCCAGCCAGAGCGCCGAGCATGAAGCACACCGCGTCGGAAACTCCCTCGAGCAGCATTTTTTGTGCAGAAGCCATGTTTTCTCCCTTAAGCAAAGTCATCAAAACACCGAAGCTACGACAGACGGCGTCTTTGCGCATTGGGGCAAGCCTGCAACGCGGCTGTCAGCGCCGTGTCAGCGGTTGCGCTGATTCATGAACACCAGCTTTTCAAACAGGCTCATGTCCTGTTCGTTTTTCAGCAAGGCTCCAACCAGTGGCGGCACGGAGACCTTCTGGTCTGGAGACTGCAAGGCCTCCAGCGGAATGTCTTCGGCCACCAGGAGCTTGAGCCAGTCGATCAGCTCACTGGTCGACGGTTTTTTCTTGAGCCCAGGCAGGTTGCGCACGTCGTAGAACGTTTTGAGCGCTGCGCTGAGCAAGTCGCCCTTGAGCGTGGGAAAGTGCACCGCCACAATTTGGCGCATGGTGTCTGCTTCAGGAAACTTGATGTAGTGGAAAAAGCAGCGGCGCAGAAAGGCATCGGGCAGCTCTTTTTCGTTGTTGGAGGTGATGAACACCAGCGGGCGGTGCTTGGCGCGGATCATCTCGCGGGTTTCGTAGCAGTAAAACTCCATGCGGTCGATTTCACGCAGCAAGTCGTTGGGAAACTCGATATCTGCTTTATCAATCTCGTCGATCAGCAGGGCTACGGGCTCGTCCGCAGTAAACGCCTGCCACAGCACACCTTTGACGATGTAGTTGCGAATGTCCTGCGTGCGGGCATCGCCCAGTTGGCTATCTCGCAGACGTGAGACAGCGTCATATTCGTACAAGCCTTGCTGTGCTTTGGTGGTGGACTTGATGTGCCACTGCAGCAAGGGCATGTTCAAGGCAGCAGCCACTTCTTCGGCCAGCATGGTTTTGCCTGTACCAGGCTCGCCTTTAACCAGCAGCGGGCGCTGCAGTTTGATGGCGGCATTCACCGCCAGCATCAGATCTTGGGTGGCAACGTAATTGTCAGAACCTTGGAATTTCATGGGCGTGATATCAGCGTAAACATTGATGTGAGTGCTTGACAACTGCTCTGATAATGAATTTTCACGACCAGATCCCAGCTGAACTTTGCAAAGGATTTTGTGCACAAAATGATCAAAACATGGACCACGGTGTTTGCATTGTTTGTCGCTTGTGCGACGTCAACTGCCTCGGCACAGGCTGTGCAGGGGGATATCAAGGCAGGTGAAGGGAAAATTGCCATGTGCATTGGCTGCCATGGTATCGCTGGTTATCAGGCCAGTTTTCCTGAGGTCTACAAGGTGCCCATGATCTCGGGGCAGTCTGCAGCATATATTGCTGCGGCGCTGGATGCCTACCGCAAGGGTGATCGCCATCACCCCACCATGCGTGGCGTTGCCGAGTCACTCAGCGACCAAGACATTGCGGATGTGTCTGCGTACTACGAGGCCCACAACCCCGTACGCAAAGATGCTGTACAACCGCATGACCCGCCGACGCAGGTGGCCGCCTTGATTGAAAAAGGCGCGTGCTTTAGCTGCCATGGTCAAAATTTCTCCAAACCGATTGACGCAAGCTACCCGAAAGTAGCTGGCCAGCACTCAGACTATCTGCTGGCGGCGCTCAAGTCGTACAAGACGGTCAACAACCCCCGGGTTGGTCGCAGCAACGGCATCATGGCCCCAATTGCCCAGCAGTTCAGCAACCAGGAACTCAAACTGCTGGCCAACTACATCAGCAAGCTCGATGGGGATTTGAAAACGATTCCGCCTGCGCACTTTCGCTGAGCCCTGCTCATCAACAACAAGGCCCGCTGCAAGCGGGCCTTGTTGTTTGAGGGTGCATTTAATCGCGCGTAGCGCGGCGCTGTACGGCAGCTACGTACTGGTCGCCATCGGGCGGATGGCCATTGCGCTGGCTGTCGGCCAGCATCTGGCCCAAGCATTCCATGGTTTCATGGTGGGCGTCGTGCAGTGAGTTGCGGCGCTTGGTCAGCAGTTCCACGGCTTGGCGAATGCCGCGGGGCTGGTCTACGCTGCATTGCTCACTGATGGACAGGTGCATGGACAGGTGCAAAAACGGATTGGTGCGCTCGGGCTCTAGGTCGTAATTGCGCTTGATGGCCGCCTCTACGTCGTCCAGCTCGGCAAAGTACTCCGGGTGTTCGTCAATCCACAGGCTGGCCAGTGTCTCGATGGCCTCCATCGGCGCGTTATGTAGCATTTTGCTGCGTACGCTACAGAAAAAGCGTCGCACGTCAGCTTGGGTGGGGTTGAAAAGCATGATGGGCGGCAGCGTAGCATGTGCGGCGCAATCCAGTCGCCAAGGTGGCAATAGGGCGCTCGGGTCGGCGTAAGATCGCGCGCTTCAGGTTGGCAGCTCTCGGACATTGGCACATGGATTTTCATACTTGGTTGGCATTTTTCTCGGCGTGCGTCTTCATCGCCATCTCCCCGGGCTCTGGGGCAGTGCTCTCTATGAGCCATGGTCTGGCCTACGGCGTGCGCCAGACTTCGGCCACGATTGGCGGCTTGCAGCTGGGGTTGCTGCTGATCTTGCTGATAGCAGGCGGCGGCGTTGGTGCTGTGCTGATTGCCTCTGACGTTGCCTTTACCGTGGTCAAGGTGCTGGGCGCGGGCTACCTGATTTATCTGGGTTGGAGCCAGTGGCGCAGTGTGGGTAACGGGGTAGATGTGGGGTACTTGCAGGCTGCCCCTATGCCCTGGAGGCAGCGTACCTTGGCCGGTTTTTTGACCAACGCCACCAACCCCAAGGGGATTATTTTTATGGTGGCTGTATTGCCCCAATTCTTGAGCCCAGAGCGCGCTCTGTGGGTTCAACTGCTGGTGATGTCCGTCACCTGTCTGGCTGTAGATACCGTGGTGATGCACGGCTACGCCGCCAGTGCCAGTGCGCTGCGCCGCTGGATGCGCAGCAGTGAGGCCATGCGCTGGCAAAACCGCATCTTTGGTGGCTTGCTCATGCTGGTGGGTTTAGGCCTGTTCTTTGTGCAGCGCTCGACCAATCAAGGGTAATTCTCGGAAGACCCGGTCTGGGCTAAATCGATAGCTGCTGGCGCTGTGTACATCAGTGCTCATGTCTGATTGGGCTATCAGTCGCCTAGGGTCAACCCCTGTCACAGGGCCGACTGACTGCGGGCGCAGAGGTTCTTAAATTGAAGGCATGAAAACCTTCAACTCTTATGCCGAACTGCGCGCCTGTGCAGGCCAGGAAATTGCGGTGACCGACTGGATCACCATTACACAAGAGCAAGTGAACCTGTTCGCTGATGCAACGGGTGATCACCAGTGGATTCACATTGACCCGGTCAAAGCTGCACAAGGCCCGTTTGGTGGGCCAATTGCACATGGCTTTCTGTCTCTGTCCCTGCTGCCTTTGTTTTTTAGTCAGGCGGTGCACATTGAAGGTGCCACGATGGGGGTGAACTACGGCTTGAACAAAGTGCGTTTTCCGGCGCCCGTGCCCGTGGGCAGTCGCGTGCGGGCCCGCGTGGGGGTGCAGGCGGTAGAGCCAGTGGGCCCAGACAGCGTGCAAATTACATGGCTGGTCACGGTTGAGCGCGAGGGGGGTGACAAGCCCGTGTGTGTGGCGGAATCGCTCTCGCGCAGCTACGGAGCGCCCATGGGCGAGTGAAGGCACGGTGGTTGGCATTGTTTTGCTGACCCACCGTGCAAAGGGGTTGAGCGTTGCGAACATCTCCCTTGTACGTGCATGTTGCACATGCTCTTGTCTCAAGCGCAAACCTGCAGCTTTGTGGGGTGGTTTTCATTGCTCTTGGAGCCGCTCACACCACCCAGCAAATCTTTGATTTGCGTTGGGGCGAGGTGTGAAGCCACAGGCAGTGCAGGCGTGCGACAAGGCCAAGCAACGACGTATCCAGGGCGGCTGTTAGTGGGTCTTAGTCGCCGCTGACGATGAGACCCACCTCACGTGCCGCCTGATAGTCGGCAATGACGGCGGCACGCGTGACGGTGGACTGGGTGCTGGTTTCATCGGGACGCAAAACCACGGCATCGCCTTGCACAATCTGACCAGCAGCACGCGCTGCCTGAAAGTCAGCAATCACCTGTGCACGGGTTAAATCGAAATTACGACTCAACTCATCTGCACGCAACTGGGTTTGATCACCCGCAAACGCGGCGGTGGTACTCAAAGCAATAACAACACCCATGGTGCGAATAGCAAACATCTTTTTTCCTTTCGGCAATATCTAAGAAACAGTGCTTTTGAAGCACATGGGGGATAGAGCGAGAGTTGATGCTTGCGGTTCAGTGTTTATTGGGTGGGTGATGGGTAACACACTGTCCTGTTATTGAGACAGTGGTTGTGGTCTGGGTGTTTAGCGTGCTGGGCCGTTGGGAGTCATGAAGCCGTGCTGTCGCCATGCCTCAAACACAGTCACGGCCACGGCGTTGGACAGGTTCAGACTGCGCTGGCCTTCCAGCATGGGCAGGCGCAAGCGCTGTGCCGTGGGGAAAAACTCTCGCACTTCGGGCGCAAGGCCGCGTGTTTCGCAGCCAAACACAAACCAGTCACCTGCTTGGAATTGCAGCGAATGGGCGGGCTGGCTGCCGTGCGTGGTCATGGCAAACATGCGGTCGTGCGCAGGCTGCATGGTGTCCAGAAAGGTTTGCCAGTTGGCATGGCGGCGCACGCTGGTGTACTCGTGGTAGTCCAGCCCTGCGCGGCGCATGTGGCGGTCTTCCATGGAAAAGCCCAGGGGCTCAATCAGGTGCAGCTGGCAGCCAGTGTTGGCTGCCAAGCGAATGATGTTGCCTGTATTCGGTGGAATCTCAGGCTCTACAAGAACAATATGGAACATGGCGGCGTATTGTCCGCTTTTGGGCTTGCCCCTGGCGGTGCTTATGGTGTCCGGGCCATGCACAGTACGTGAATCTGGCTGGCACCAGCTTGCAGTAAACAGCGGCTGGCCGCAGTGAGGGTGGCACCAGTGGTCATCACATCGTCGATCAACAGGACTTTTTTGCCCTGAATGTGGTGACGTTGTGCAGCCTCAACAGCAAAGGCATTGCGCAAATTACGCAGACGCTGTGCGCGGGTTGAGTCACTTTGGGCAGCGGCGTGGTGCGTTCGGGTCAGGCAATGGAGCTCGTGCTTGTGGCTTTTGAATGCCAGGGTCAGCAGCGCTGCCTGGTTGTAGCCGCGTTCACGCATGCGCTCTTTGGATAAGGGAATGGGAACCAGCACATCAGCGGCATCGATAGCGCCTTGAATACGCGCATCTTGCCGCATCCAATCTGCTGCGTAATGGGCCAGAGCGGGTTGTTGTCCAAACTTCCAGTGCGTGATCAAGCTGTTCCATGGGTAGTGGTAGTCCATCCAAGCGTGTGCTTCTTGCCACAGCGGTGGGCGTCGCAGGCAGGCACCGCAGCGTGGCCGCTCGGGATCAACGCCTGGTAAGGCCAGTGCACAGCCTGTGCAGCGAAATGGCGCAGAGATGGCAAAACGCTGCCAGCAGTCGGGGCACAGCACATCGTGGCTTGGCCATGCGTGGCATGCCAGGCACTGACTGGGTAAGGCACGGAGCCATTTCACAGGATGGGATAGCCATGTTGGCCAACGCAGAGGCATGAAATCAATATACTGCCGCGGCACCTGCCGTTGCCATGCCGTGTGGCGGCGGGGTTGCTTGTTGAGTTTGCATTTCCATGTCTGAGCACTTGCCCCCCACCATTGATCCCATCGCTGCCGCACGCTGGCAACAGGCTGCACCGGCCCAGTCGCCATGGCTGCATGAGGAGGTGGGTCGCCGGATGGAGGCGCGTTTGCAGTGGATTTGTCGCACCCCCAATACCTGGTGTGACTGGCAGCCCGTGCGCGGTGGCATGCAGGTGCATGCGGCTTTGGCGCAACGCTACCCGCAGGCGCAATCCTATGTGGTTGAGCCTGTGCCGCGCATGCAAGCCGTTGCCCAGGAGCAGTGGTCCAAGCCATGGTGGAGCCCCGCGCGCTGGGGCGGTGCCAAGACCCTGATGGACATGCCGGCCGCCGGCAGTGTAGACATGCTGTGGGCCAACATGCTGCTGCACAACCAGGCGCAGCCTGTGCAAATGCTCAAGCAGTGGCATGAAGCTTTGGCTGTAGATGGCTTTGTGATGTTCTCGTGCCTGGGGCCAGATACCGCCAAAGAAATGCGTGCCCTGTATGAGCGCATGGGCTGGCCTGCCGCAGGGCACAGCTTTACCGACATGCACGATTGGGGGGACATGTTGGTGCAGGCCGGTTTCGCAGAGCCTGTGATGGACATGGAAACCATTACGCTGACTTTTGCAAGCCCCGAGCGTTTGCTCCAAGAGTTGCGTGAGCTGGGCTGCAATCTGCATCCCCAGCGTTTTTCTGGCTTGCGTGGCCGCGCATGGTTGGCGCAGTTGCACGCTGCCATGGGCGAGCATTTGCGCGTTGATCACAGTGAAGGGCAGCTTGCCTTGTCCTTTGAACTGGTTTACGGCCATGCTTTTAAACCCGTTCCCCGTGTGGCGGTAGACAGCGAAAGTTCGGTCTCTTTAGATCAGATGCGCAGCATGCTCAAGCAGGGTCGCGAGCAGGGTTTGCGATAGGCGAAAAGCCGTTTTTGCTGCATTGATTTAACGCAAAGCGCACTACAATTTTTTCAAACTACTGATAGCAAGCACGGCCCTGGAGCGTGGATTTGGGCAGTGCAAAGCCAACGGCCCAGCGGTCGTCAGGGGAGAAAAAATTGGTGTGTCGCTATGCCTTGCAGACAGGCTGGACCGCAAAGCCTGGGTCAGTCTCTCTTGTTTTTGTGTCTTTGCATCTCGCATACCAGCGTGCATGCAGTTGGCGATTCCATCCATCGTTTTTTGCACGGCATCCTACAAGAGGCCGTTGTAGCGATGTCTTGTCCTGCTTGAAATCCCTGTATGCGTTGGCGTTGCATCCCTGCAAACTGCATGCAGGGCAGTTGGGTGCAGTGTGCCAGGCACCTTGATTTTTGCTTTCTTCGCAAGACTTCGCACGGCACTGTAAAGGCAGGCGGGCAACGGAATCCCGGAGGCTCAGACGCAAGTGAGAAATATGAAAAGCAGTATCTTTCAACTGGTTTCTCTGTGTACGGCTGCAACAGCATGGTTGGCCAGTACCGCGCATGCAGTGCAAGACTTGCCCGGCGGCCCAGCCGTCAAACAGCTGAACTTGCACCCACCGGTTACACGCATTGCTCAGGAGCAGCACTTTCTGCACTGGATGATGCTGGCCATCTGCGTAGTGATTTTTGTGGCCGTATTTGCGGTGATGTTCTATTCCATCTGGAAGCATCGCAAATCCCAGGGCGCCAAGGCTGCCAACTTTCACGAATCAGCGACTGTAGAGGTGATCTGGACGGTGATCCCCTTCATCATCGTGATCTTGATGGCGCTGCCAGCCACCAAGGTGCTGGTGGCGCAAAAAGATACCACCAACGCGGAGCTGACCATCAAAGTCACGGGCTATCAGTGGAAGTGGGGGTATGACTACCTTAAAGGCCCGGGCGAGGGGTTGAGCTTCTTGTCCACCATCGACAGCAGCCACCGTGCAATGTCCAGCAGCGGTGATGTGAGCAATGCGCCCAATGATTATTTGCTGCGGGTAGACAACCCGCTGGTCGTGCCTGTGGGCAAGAAGGTGCGCATCATCACCACGGCCAATGATGTGATTCATAGCTTTATGGTGCCGGCTTTCGGTATCAAGCAAGACGCGATTCCTGGCTTTGTACGTGATACATGGTTCAAGGCAGACAAGCCCGGTGACTACTACGGGCAGTGCGCAGAGTTGTGCGGTAAAGAGCACGCCTACATGCCTATTCATGTGAAGGTGCTTGACAGCGGCCCTTACGCAGCATGGGTGGACGAGCAGCTCAAGCTGGCAGCGGCCAAAAAAGATGACCCAACCAAAGAGTGGAAGCTGGATGAACTGGTTGCGCGTGGCGCAAAGGTTTACGCAGCCAACTGCGCGGCATGTCACCAGGCGAACGGCAAGGGGGCAGGGGCCATCAAGGCTTTGGATGGTAGTGCGCTGGTGCGTGGCTCACTGGCTGAGCCCATGCATGTGGTGCTGGAAGGGCGTGCGAATGGGGCAATGCCATCTTGGAAGCAGCTGAGCGATGTAGAACTGGCTGCCGTGCTGACCTATGTGAAAAACAATTGGAGCAACCAGACGGGGCAACTGATTCAGCCGGCGCAGTTTACGCAGGCGCGAAAGGGCACCTTCCCTGAAGGTGGTGCAGCAGTTGTACCCGCCGATGCAGCACCAGCCCCAGCAACCCCAGCGGTAGACAATGCTGCAGCCGTCAGTGCGGCTGACATGCCGTACCAAGTTTTCTTTGCCTCAGGCCAAAGTGCGCTGGATGACAAATCCAGGGCCACCGTGCAGCAAGCCGTGCAGTGGTTGCAAAGCAATGCCAACGTCAAGATTGCGCTGTCAGGTTATGTCGATGCCACCGGCAGCGCTGATGTGAATGCTGAGCTTGCCAAGCAGCGTGCACAGGCAGTGGCCAAGGCGCTGACCGATGCGGGTGTGGCTGCTGAACGTATTGAGTTACGCAAGCCGCAAACCATTGCCGACAGCGCCGGTGCCAATGAGAAGGCACGCCGTGTAGATATCGTGGCTGCGCAGTGAGCGCAATGCATAACAGAGACAGGGAGCCCCGCACATGAGCGCCATTTACCCACCTTCTCACGATCAGGCCGCACACGGTGATCACCACCAAGATCACCACCACGCCACGCCCACAGGCTGGCGCCGCTGGCTGTACGCCACCAACCACAAAGACATTGGCACGCTGTACCTGTTGTTCAGCTTCACCATGTTGATGATTGGCGGGGTGCTGGCACTGTTGATTCGTGCGGAGCTGTTTCAGCCCGGCTTGCAGCTTGTGAATCCAGAGCTGTTCAATCAACTGACCACCATGCACGGCCTGATCATGGTGTTTGGCGCCATCATGCCGGCCTTTGTTGGCTTCGCCAACTGGATGCTGCCTCTGCAAATTGGCGCATCAGACATGGCTTTTGCCCGCATGAATAATTTCAGTTTCTGGCTGATGGTGCCCGCTGGCCTGATGCTGGTGGGTTCGTTCTTCATGCCCGGTGGCGCACCGGCTGCGGGCTGGACGCTGTACGCCCCGCTGACGCTGCAGATGGGGCCGTCCATGGACACCAGCATCTTTGCGATGCACATCATGGGGGCCAGCTCCATCATGGGGTCTATCAACATTATCGTCACCATCTTGAACATGCGCGCCCCCGGCATGACGCTGATGAAGATGCCCATGTTCGCCTGGACATGGCTGATCACTGCCTACCTTTTGATTGCCGTCATGCCCGTGCTGGCCGGTGCCATCACCATGACGTTGACCGATCGCCACTTTGGCACCAGCTTCTTCAACCCTGCAGGCGGTGGTGACCCGGTGATGTACCAGCACATCTTCTGGTTCTTTGGCCATCCAGAGGTCTACATCATGATCTTGCCGGCCTTTGGCATCGTCAGCCAGATCGTGCCGGCATTCAGCCGTAAAAAACTGTTTGGCTATGCCTCCATGGTGTATGCCACCAGCTCGATTGCCATTCTGAGCTTCATCGTTTGGGCGCACCACATGTTCACCACGGGCATGCCGGTGACAGGCCAGCTGTTTTTCATGTATTCCACCATGTTGATCTCGGTGCCCACGGCCGTGAAGATTTTCAACTGGGTAGCCACCATGTGGCGCGGCTCCATGACGTTTGAGACGCCCATGCTGTTCTCGGTGGGTTTTATCTTTGTGTTCACCATGGGTGGCTTTACCGGGCTGATTTTGTCCATGGCACCCATTGATATTCAGTTGCAGGACACCTACTACGTAGTCGCACACTTTCACTATGTGCTGGTGGCTGGATCGCTGTTTTCCATGTTTGCGGCGTATTACTACTGGTCGCCAAAATGGACGGGCGTGATGTATTCCGAGCGACGTGGGCAGATTCACTTTTGGGGCTCGTTGATCTTCTTCAACATCACGTTCTTTCCCATGCACTTCTTGGGCTTGGCCGGTATGCCACGCCGCTATGCCGACTATCCCATGCAGTTTGCCGACTTCAACGCCGTAGCCTCTATAGGCGCGTTTGGATTTGGCTTGATGCAGGTGTATTTCTTCCTGGCTGTTGTAGTGCCCGCAATGCGTGGCAAAGGGGAGAAAGCACCGCAGAAACCATGGGAAGCGGCTGAAGGTCTGGAGTGGGAAGTGCCTTCGCCTGCGCCATTTCATACCTTTGAAACACCTCCTAAGTTGGATAGCACCGCAACCCGCGTGATTGGATAAACCATGATTCACCCTAAACACAGCAACTCCATGCCTGGCCGCACAGAAGCCTGGCAACTGCAGCGCCAGCGCAATACGCGCATGGCCCTGGTGCTGGCGTCTATCGCCGTCGTGTTCTTTGTGGGCTTTGTGGCCAAGATGGCATTGTTGGGCGGCTAAGGCACGCACAGCCATGAACACACGCAAGCGCAGCGCCAACCTTCAAATGGTCACCAAACTGCTGGTGATCACTGTGGGGATGTTTGCCTTTGGCTATGCGTTGATTCCCATCTACAAGCATGTGTGTGAGGCGCTGGGCATCAACATTCTCACCATCTCCGAGCGGCAGGTGCCGGGCAACGGAGCGGTGGGAAAGCTGCCCACTAATACGCAGGTAGACACTACCCGCACGATCACGGTGGAGTTTGATGCCAATGCGCGAGGCCCATGGGATTTCAAACCCGAGATACGCTCTTTGCAGGTGCACCCCGGTGAGCTGGCAACGGTGATGTATGAGTTTCAAAACATTCAAAACCGCGCCATGGCAGCGCAGGCCATTCCCAGCTATGCACCCCGCCAGGCTGCGCCGCATTTTGTGAAGATGGAATGTTTTTGCTTTAACCAGTACGAGCTGCAGCCCGGTGAGAAAAAAGAGTGGCCTGTGGCGTTTGTGATCGATCCACGGCTGCCTAAGGACGTGACCACCATCACGCTGAGCTACACCTTCTTTGAAGTGGGCGGCAAGGTGCCAGCGGCACCGACGGCAGCACTGCAGCAACCAGTAGCAGGAGGTGCGTCATGAGTGAGCAGCAACCCTCTCGTAAACCGTCGCTGTTGCGCACTATCAAGGCAATGGCCTGGGCTTTTCTGGGGGTGCGCAAAGGCAGCGAGTGGCGCAGCGATTCGGCGCAGATGACCCCGTTGCTGGTCGTCAGCGTGGGATTGGTGGCAATTTTTGTATTTGTATTGTTGTTGATCGGTATTGTGAATTGGGTGGTCTAGCGCGCAGCGCTGGATCGAAACGCAATGTTTGACACGAGTGATGACAGGAGCTGACATGGGTACACCGCACACTGCAAGCACCCCGTACTACTTTGTACCTGCTGAATCGGGCCACCCCATCTGGGCCGCTGCCGGACTGTTTTTTGTCATTTTGGGCGCTGGCATGTGGGTCAATGGCCACCAGTGGGGCATGTGGAGTTTCTTCTTTGGCCTGACATGGTGGCTGGTGGTGCTGTTTCGCTGGTTTCGTGAAGCAGCGCAGGAGAGCGAGCGCGGCTTGTTTGGTCGCAAAATTGACCTGTCTTACCGCTGGAGCATGAGCTGGTTCATCTTCTCGGAAGTCATGTTCTTTGGCGCATTCTTTACCGCGCTGTGGTGGGGGCGTGCGCACTCTGTGCCAGCTTTGGGTAGTCTGGAAAATTCATTGCTGTGGCCAGGATTTAGCGCCGTGTGGCCCAGCGTCATGCCGGGTGCCACGGCAGCGCCTGGTGGCCTGGTTGAGCCGTTTCAAACCGTGGGGCCGTTCTGGCTGCCCACCATCAACACCGCATTGCTGCTGACTTCGGGTGTCACCCTCACCATTGCCCACCATGCGCTGCGGCTGGGACAGCGGGCCAAAACGATTGGTTTCATGTGGGTGACGGTACTGCTGGGTATCACGTTCTTGTGCGTGCAAGGTTACGAGTACTACCACCTGTATACGGACTTGAACCTCAAGCTCAACTCCGGCATCTTTGGCTCCACCTTCTACTTGCTCACAGGCTTTCACGGTTTTCACGTGTTTGTGGGCATGTTGATGCTGCTCTTTATTACTCTGCGTCTGCAAAAAGGTCACTTCACGGCAGAGCATCATTTCGGCTTTGAAGGGGCCGCCTGGTACTGGCACTTTGTGGACGTGGTGTGGCTGGGTCTGTACATCTTGGTGTACTGGATGTGAATGCGGTCAGGGCCTGCGCCCTGATGGCTGGCAAGGAGTGTGGTTTGAATAAAAGAGAGCGGTTAGCGCGCGTCAGTACTAGTTTTCAAGATGAGACCATATTGAAAACAACTATGTATGAGCGCTGGCAGCTCTCTTTTTTATTTCACTTGCCAATCGGCAAGCCTGTGGGCTGGATGTACCCCAGCTTCCACGCCAGCAGCAGGCACAGAAACAAAACCACCGACAGCACAATCCGCCACGTGAGCGCGCGTGCCATGTTCTTGCTGCGTGCCGCATCGTGTTCGGCATCACTTTTGCGCAGCATAAAAAATCCTGCCGCAGCAAGGCTGACAAGAATGGCCAAAAAGAAAAGGGCGATGGCGTATGTCATGCCGCCCATTATGGAGAGCTGCGTATGACACGCAAGCGGGGCAACCTGCGGTGGTGGCTGGCGACGGTAGCTGGCGTCCTCGGTGTGTGTGTAGGGCTGGCTTTGGGGTTTTGGCAGCTGGAGCGCGCAGCGCAGAAAACCCGGCTGCACGATGCCATGCAAGCGCAATCGAGCACACGCACCTTGGATGCTCGCGCCGTGCACGACCAGCTGGAGCTGGGTGAAGCAACGCTGACCCACTGGCTGTATCGCCCGATTACATTGCACGGCCAGTGGCTGGCTGCACACACGGTGTATCTGGACAACCGGCAAATGCAGGGGCGGCCAGGTTTTTTCGTGTTTACGCCACTGCAACTGGCCGGCGGTGAGGTAGTGCTGGTGCAGCGCGGCTGGATTGCACGCAACTTTCAAGACCGGCAATTGCTGCAAGCCATTGAAACCCCTGCTGGTACCGTGACGGTTGAAGGCCAGTTGGCTGGTGCGCCCGGGCGTCTGTATGCCCTGGCTGATGGTGATGCACCCGATGCACACAACCCTCACATTCGCCAAAACCTCAACTTGACGGCTTATGCACAAACCACAGGTTTGCCACTGTGGCCTGTTACTGTGGTGCAAACCGGCGCAGCCAGTGAAGGGCTGTTGCGCGCGTGGCCACAGCCCAGCAGTGGCATTGCCACGCACCAAGGTTATGCTTTCCAATGGTTTGCCATTGCAGCTGTATTGGCTGCCATGGTGCTGTGGTTTCAATTTTTGCGGCCTGCCCGCTCTGCCCGACAACGCCATGCCGCACCAAAAAGTTGATTTGCTCCCTTTGAATTTGACCGTGCACAGCACGCCCAGCATGCAAAGCTTGTCGCAAGGCGTGCAGGCCGTTGAGACCCAGCGCAAAGGGCGCTGGAAAATGTTTGCAGTGCTGCTGGTGTGTGCAGCACCGGTGATCGCTTCTTACTTTACGTATTACGTCATTCGCCCCGATGGGCGGCGCAATTTTGGCGAGCTGATTGAGCCGCAAAAAGACATGCCTGCGTTAATGGCCAAAACGCTGGAAGGGCAAGAAGTTCCTCTGTCGCAACTCAAAGGACAGTGGCTGCTGGTCAGCACCTCGGGTGCCGCCTGCCAAGCGCAGTGCGAAACCCATCTGTATTTGCAGCGGCAACTGCGTGAAGGATTGGGTCGAGAGAAAGAGCGCCTGGATTGGGTGTGGCTGGTGACAGATGGGCAGCAGCCCACTGCGGAGTTGAAAAAAGCTTTGCAGCCAGCCGCCCAGGTTCTGCAAATCGATGCCACTGCGCTGCAAACATGGCTGCAACCTGCAGCAGGGCAGCAGCTTTCAGATCACTTGTATGTGATCGATCCGCTCGGGCATTGGATGCTGCGCTTTCCTGCGAATCTGGACAAAACCAGCGCACCAAAAGCCAAGCGCGACCTAGAGCGCTTGCTGCGCGCATCTTCATCCTGGGATCAGGCCGGACGTTGAGCATGCACAAGCTTGCGTGAATGAGGCATTTGCGTTTGCGGTTATGGTTATGGATTGATTGACTGAGATTGCCATGCAAAGAAGACATGCACTACAGACTTTGATGGTGGGAGCCTCTGCCATCGGTGCGGCTACCCTTTTGATGGGTTGCAAGCCCAAACCGATCAGCTTTGAAGGCGTAGACATCACTGGCGCCCAATACGGGCAAGACTTCCCGCTGCCAGATGCCTATGGCAAGCCCCGTTCAGTGAGTGAGTTTGCAGGCAAGGTGGTTGTGGTCTTTTTTGGCTATACCCAATGTCCGGACGTGTGTCCCACAACGTTGCAAGAGCTGGTAGAGGCCAAGGCCATCTTGGGTGAGCAGGGGGACCGTTTGCAGGGCATTTTTGTGTCACTCGACCCAGATCGCGACACGCCAGAAGTGCTGCGTGCCTATGCAGAAGCCTTTGATCCGCAAATGGTGGCGCTGACAGGCTCGCATGAGCAAATCACTGCCGTAGCCAAAGACTTCAAAGTGTTTTACAAGAAAGTAGAAGGCAAACAACCTGGCAGCTACACCTTGGACCACTCCGCAGGCCTGTATGTCTATGACCCACAAGGCAAACTGCGTGTGTACCAGCGTTATGGTCAAGGCGCGCAGATTCTGGCCAAAGATGCCAAGGCACTGCTGGACGAAACCAAGGCCTAAGCTGAATCCACCCGGGTTCCGTTGCTTGTCAACATGCGTCAGCACTGTCTGCATGCATTACGGGAACATAAAAAAAGCCACCTATCGGTGGCTTTTTGCTGAGGCGCTGGTAGTTACTGGTTGCTGATCTTTTGTTCTTTGATCAGTTTGCTCAATTCTTCAGTATCTTTTTTGACGCGGTTGGCCAGGCCTTCGGGCGAAGTACCCACCGTTTGCCAGCCCTGCTGGAACAGCTTTTGGCGCACCTCCGGCATGCGCGCAATCTCTACCAGGATGCCCGCCAGTTTGGTGCGAATGGCTTCAGGCATGGCATATGGCGCGGCAAAGGCATTCCAGATCTGTAAATCAAAATTGGTGACACCTGCTTCTGCCAGGCTGGGAACGTCGGGCGCCAGTGCACTGCGCCCGCTGGAGGTGACACCAATCAAACGCAGCTTGCCAGCTTGTGCCTGAGCCATGGCCAGCGCGGGAGGCAGCAGCGCCATTTGCAGCTGGCCGCCCATCATGGCCGTGGCCACTTGCGGGTAGCCGCTGTAAGGCACGTGAACGGGTGCAATACCGCTGCGTGTTTTGAGCAGCTCAGTGCCCAAATGGCCGATGGTGCCCACACCAGGGGTGCCGTAGCTCCACTTATCGCCCGCCTGCTTGGCGGCGGCGAAGAAGGTTTTTGCATCTGCGTCTTTGGCAACGCCGGGTTGCTCTAGCGGAGCCGTCAACACCAGGGGTGAAACACCAATGAGCGTCAAAGGTGCCAAGTCCTTGAGCGGGTCATAAGCCGTAGCCGGATTGAGGATTTTGGCAATCGTCATGTTGCCATTGATCATCAGACCAATGGTGTGGTTGTCGGTAGCGCGTGCAACTTCTGCAGCACCAATGTTGCCGCCCGCACCGACTTTGTTTTCCACAATCACAGGTTGTCCCAGTATTTTGGACAAGGGTTCTGAGAATGTACGGGCCGTCAGATCAGGCGAAGACCCGCCAGGAAACCCAACCACAATGCGCACGGCTTTGGTGGGCCAGGTGTCAGCCAAAGGGCTTGCAAACACAGAAGTGGTGGCTGCGGTGGCAACCAGGGCTGCGCTTGCAGCCAAAACCGTACGGCGGGCAATCTGGTGGATAGAGGTCATATCGCGTGGTGCAAAAAATAGTGAGGAGTGAAGACGCCACTCCCCCAAGAAAAAAGAAAGCCCGGAAATTATCCGGGCTAGTCTGAGCAGCCGTCTGGTCTTTTTCAAGCAGACAGCACATGACGATGATTAAGCAAACTCCACCAGCGCTTTTTTCATCTTTTTCATAGCGGCCACTTCAATTTGGCGAATACGCTCGGCACTGACGCCATATTCAGCAGCCAGCTCGTGCAGCGTCATGCCGCCAGAACCATCGTCGTTCACCTTAAGCCAGCGTTCTTCCACGATACGGCGGCTGCGGTCATCCAGCATTTCCAGTGCTTGGCTGATACCGTCGGTTGCCAACATATCGCGCTGGCGTGTCTCGATCATGCTGGTAGGTTCATGCGAGGCATCTGACAGGTAGGCAATCGGGCCGAATGCATGCTCGCCGTCGTCGTTGGGGCTGGGGTCCAGCAAGACATCACCACCAGACAGACGTGTTTCCATCTCCATGACTTCTTCGCGCTTGACGTTCAGCTTGGCGGCCATGGCGTCGATCTGCTGAGCAGTCAGCGTTTCGCGCTGGATCAGTTCATCGTCCATTGCAGCATCGGCCTGCATGCCCTGCTTGAGTGAGCGCAGGTTAAAGAACAGTTTGCGCTGGGCCTTGGTGGTGGCCACCTTGACCATGCGCCAGTTCTTCAGAATGTACTCATGAATTTCAGCCTTGATCCAGTGCATGGCGTAGCTGACCAAGCGCACATTTTGCTCGGGGTCAAAACGCTTGACGGCCTTCATCAGGCCAACGTTGCCTTCTTGAATCAAGTCGCCATGTGGCAAGCCATAACCCAGGTACTGGCGCGAAATGGAGACCACCAAGCGCAGATGCGACATGATCAGGCGTCCGGCAGCATCCAGATCGTTGTGTTCTTTGAGTTTGTGGGCGTACTCTTTCTCTTCCTCTGGGGTGAGCAGAGGCAAGCGGTTCACCGCAGTGATATAGGCATCCAGATTGCCCAGCGGCGGAACCAGCGCCCAAGGATTCGCAGGAGCCAAAGCAGAAGCAGCAAGTGTGCTAGTTTGGGTTGTCATTGCATTCCATCCTTTCATCCATCGCTTCATATTAGCACTCTCTCTGACTGAGTGCTAAATCAAAAGTTCCCCTAGGCAATAGGGGTCTTCGAGAGCACATGGGCTATCGATGTCAACTCACTGCCAATTCACGCGGAGTTTTTTACTTTCCTCACTCAATTTTGTACTCGTTGCAGCTGATGATTTCAGTGTAATGGATTGATTTGAAATGTAAAAATTAATATCAAGAGTATCTGGCGCATTGAAGATTGCCTATTCATCAAATCGCTAAAAGAATAGAAAAATATGGCCGTGAAACGGCTCATGCATGGGTGGTTGAGTTCTTTGTGTCTTGGCCCCCACCGGCGCTGGACGGGTAGCCAATGAAACGTCTGCTCCGCTGGCTATGTGCTTTTTCCTGAGCACTACTGCGGTGCGACCATGCGTATGCTCGATACCGGAGGTTGCTGGCGTGGCCTGCTGTCAGATGCTGATTTCTACCTGTGCATCTGCGTGCTTGCCGGGGCTTGGGCTCGCTGGATTGCCCGCTGCGGCTGGCGCCGTGTTGGCGGTACTCACACTGGGCGCGATCGAGGCGCTTCAGGCCTGTTATCGAATGGTGATGTCTTTTCGGGTGCCAATGCGGGTTTGGCGTGCGGTGACGGGTCTACTTGATAGTTGTGGTGCCAGCTGGCTTGAAGTGTTTGTGGCTGGCTACTGCCGACCATAAACAGCCTTGAGTGATAGGCATAAGACTCTCACTTCAAGCTTAAAACCTTCAAGTAACTTGATGGAATTTGTCTTTCAGAGCGCTCATATCTGCGCGCCTATCCTGCCTTGTAGTGCGTTGCATTAAAAAGTTGCACGCTTGCAAGCACATCTTTGGTGTATTGATATACTAATACACATGAACGCAATGTCATTGCACATCGAACCCAGTTCGCCCGATCCCATCTACCGACAAATTGTTGGGCAGATCATGCGGCAGGTTGCTGCTGGCCAATGCCCACCGGGTATGCGCCTGCCCTCAGTGCGAGAGGTGGCAGCTGCCCACGCTATTAACCCGATGACAGTGTCTAAAGCCTACGCACTGCTTGAGGCCAATGGGGTACTAGAGCGTCAGCGTGGCAAAGGGATGGTGGTGTCTGGAGCAACTGCGGTGCGGCAAACCACGCAAGACCGACTGGCCACGATCACACCAGCCCTGCATGAGCTGTCGCGGCAAGCCCGAGAGCTTGGACTGACCGCTGAACAAGTTCTTGCAGCCTTGAGACCGTTGTTAGATGAAGAAAGGAAAAAAAGTGATTGAAATAATGCATGAGGCCTCGCCATTACAGGCTTGTGGTCTGAACAAGATGTACGGCAAGCAAACTGTCCTCAATGGAGCGTCTTTGTTAGTTCAATCTGGTTCTATCGTGGGCCTGGTGGGACGCAATGGCGCAGGAAAAAGTACGTTCATCGAATGCCTTTTAGGCATCCAGCAAGTCCAAAGTGGCCAAGCACAGTTGTTTGGTAAAGACCCGTACAGCATTAACGATTTCGACAAATCCATGCTGGGGTACGTACCTCAACGACCCGATGGCTTTGACTGGATGACCGTCGAGGCAATGCTGAATCTCATTGCACCCCTGTACCCTCAATGGGACCATGGTTTGGTTGCGCGCTTGCTTGCACAGTGGAAGCTGAACCCCAGCCAGCGCCTGCTCACGATGTCACCTGGGGAGCGCCAACAGGTGGCCATCATTCGAGCGATTGCCCCTCGCCCTAGGCTTTTAGTGCTTGATGAGCCTGCATCAGCGCTGGACCCTTATGCTCGTCGCGCCCTGTTGCGTGAGATTGTGAACCTGGCCAGCGAAGATGGCTGCACGGTGCTTTTTTCAACACACATCATCTCCGATCTTGAACGCATCGCAACGCACTTAGCGCTGCTGCACGAAGGATCGATGCGTTTGTATGGTGCAGTAGATGACATCAAAGATACGGTGCGTCGGTTGCACTGGCCTGCCACGGTGCCCTTACCTTCAAGTGCTATTGCGGGTGAACTGTCACGCCGTCAGCTAGAGGATGGAAGTTATTCATTGGTGCTGCGTGGCGAGGAGCATTGCACGCTGCCTTCGGGCTTGCAAACTCAGGCGTTGAATCTTGAAGACCTTTTTGTGGAACTCACAGCATGAGCGCGCCACAAAGCTTGACCTTTGTTCGTAATGTCTTCCCTGCCAGGTGGTTAGCTCTGCTGGGGACACTCTTCTGTTCAGTGTTGTTTGTGATGCTCGCCATAGCAAGCCAGATCGACAAAGTTGTAGAAGCGCACGATTACCTTGCTGCCGCAGCGCTTGTGTCAGGTTTTTGGTGGCTATTGCAGGGCTCTCGGCTGTGCGCACTCGTCTATCGCATGTCTTCGCTTCGTCTTCCCAAGGTTGGGCATACGATGTTGAAAGGTGGGTTGCTGCATTTTGCAGTCAGTATTGCTTTGCCATTGGCGGTGCTGCCTTGGACAATGCCTCAGAGCGTTGATGCTTTAGATTTGCTGGGTGCTGTTTGCTTGGGGTCAGCTCTTGGTCTGTTGACGCTGAGCATGCCAGCGGCCATTCCTTTGATTCCAGTTATTGTTGTTGCCAACGACTGGAATTCTCTGCTGTCTGACAGCTCACTCAGTCTGCTTGCAGCATTTGTTAGCTTAGGTGCCGTTGGACTGCTTTGGCGCTGGCATATTACAGGTGGCAGGCATTCACTCATGACCCCATTCGGGGCATTACTCGATGGTGTCTCGGTACAGTTGCCCACTGCCAGTACCTCTCGACGCGTAGCCGCCCTGCAGCACAACGTGCACGCCAATCCGACAAAAGCTCCGTGTGCTCAGCGAGGGCAAGATGTGCTGGCGGCACTGCTCGGCCCATCTTGCCAGACTCTCAGGCAACTGTATGGTCAAGGCCCTGCATTGATTGTCTGGACCATGTATGTCGCATGTTGTTTGGGACTGATTCTTTGGACTATCTTTTGGCCACATAGCCGCAATGAAACAGTGTTTTTTGCAGTTGGGGGGGGCGAGCGTTTTTGCTGCCGTCATGGGACGACCCGCATACCGACTTTGGGCACTTCAGCAAAAGCGTTACGCAGGGTTGGGTGAGCTGATGTTGACTCCAGGCTTACCGGATTCCAAGTTGCTTGCAACTGCTTTAATCCGCCAAGTCTGGGTATGTCTGGTTGAGCGAGGAGTGTTGGTCTCCCTGGTCATCGCAGCTGTATCCGCAATGATGCATCCGGTAAGCCTCGCATGGGTTTTTTGGTGGATCTTTTTTAGCTTAATGCTGCTGCTCTACGGGACAGCGAATGCAGCGCTTGCTTGGCAAGGCCAAAGTCGCCACTGGGCCTGGATCAGCGTTAGCTTTTTCGGCATCGCGTTGGCTTGTGCCACCAATGTTCTTCTAGCTAAAGGACTACAGCTGCCCGGCCTTTGGATTTTAGTTTGGGCTATTTGGATCACAGTATCGATTTCCATGTTTTGGTGCCTGCGTCGAAAGTAAAAAAACTTGCGATTGCCTGTGTTTTGGCGCGCCATTTTTCTTGGAAAAATTAATAACGGAAGGCCTGCGAAGGGGCGCAGCCCTTCGCTCCTTCTTTCTGGCCAATACCAAACTGAGTGATGAGAATAGGCGCTTGGTTTTTTGAAGACCTGTGGCTATGGAGTTCGCCTAAGGATCAGCCCCATTTCATTTCGCCTTTGGCTACTTTGGCACCTATGTGCAGGGCTGGGGCCAGACCTGCGGCGGGGTAGCGTTTGCTCATGGCTGCGATCAGCGCATCGCTATGCGGCG
>ENA-OBLH01000020-OBLH01000020.1-metagenomes-genome-assembly--contig:-NODE-20-length-73927-cov-24.4078_pt1 | contig 73927 bp, 67 predicted proteins | sample MGYA00153382_OBLH01 | MGnify analysis MGYA00153382
GATGCTTTTCCATTCTTCAAGGGGGGCTTCCCGGCAGACCTGACGCCAGGCTTGGCCCAATCATCTGGATTTTGCCTGAGGGCACGGTGAATCGCCGTCAAGGGGGAGGGCCGGAGTGGTCTCCGACAAGGGCTGCAGAAAACCTTAAATGTCGATTCTTGGAGATTGCAGCCAGAGTCCATCAAGTTCAGCTGTTGATCGTCGCCAAGATTCGGAGTTGAAGCTCCTGCGTCAGCTCTAGCCTAGATCTGCTGTTCGCGGTTAACTCCCGGACGACAGCTTCTGGCTGAAAGCAAGCCTCAAGCCTTCACTTCAACGACCTGTTCGAAGCCACCAAAGATCATGCGTTTTCCGTCGAAGGGCATGGGCGGGTTGCCGGGAGCGGACGGATCCATGCGCGGGTCTTCCATCATCTTCTTCATGGCTGCATCGCGCGTAGCCTTGTCCGGCCATTCGACCCACGAAAAGGCCACGGTCTCCTCGGCCGTAGCCTGTACTGAGCGCCTAAAGTCGGTAACCTTGCCATCGGGGACATCATCACCCCAACCCTCGATCACACGGATTGCGCCAAGCTCGATGAATATCGGGTCGAGCTTGCGTGCGTGCTCAATGAACTTTTCCTTGTTGGCGGTGGGAACAGCGATCACGAAACCATCGATATATGACATGTTTTCACTCCTGCTAAGTTGAACAGTTGCAGCTTGGGCGGCACCGCTACGGCATGCCTGTCGGACCCACCTCTGTAGTGCCTGATCCATTGAGTTCTTAGGTCACGCTCAAGCAATCAGGGTTGAGCATAGCTATTCGCACAGTCTGTGGCGAACGGCAACCTGTTAGACCAGTGCGGTCAATGCGAATGCCGCTGTGATCTAGACAATCCACGGGCGAATGCGAAGACCAATGCAGCGCAATTGGCAGACAAAAGAAAGCGTTCTCTCAGCGCACCAGATATGGCACTCCAAGCTCCCAGCGCGATTGCCAGTGTGCAATGAACTGCCGCGATACCTCTGGCATGCCGCGAATCACGACGACATTCTCGGAGTTGACTGTTTCAGCCGAAGGGGCGTAGTTAAAAGAGCCTGTTTCTACGGCATCTCCGTCCACGATCATTGCTTTGTCGTGGTGTATGTGGAAATGGTCATTGGTTCGAAGTTGTACGCCATTGCTTACTACCAGGCGCATGGCTGCTTGGCTGGTTTTGCCTTGGTTGCGCTTCTTGTCCACCACGATGCGTACTTCCACGCCACGTTGGTGTGCAGTTATCAGCGCCTGTGCAATGTCTTTGGATTGAAAGGCGTAGGCCAGGATCTGGATGCTGGTCTCTGCGCTGGCAATAGTGTCCAGCACCAGCTGTCGCGCTGTGCCTTCGGGGGAGAAGCCAACTTGCACGCTGGGCTCGGCGGCGGAGGTCAAGAGCGGCAGGCCGAGTAGCAGCGCCAGAGCAATGCTTCGTGTTCGAGTGTGATGCAGCATGTCCAATTCCTCTGCGTGGTACCAATGAGGCGGTACGTAGATCCTAGCAATCAGTAACGGCGCAGAAAGCGGATGAAGCACTCAAAGCTAGAGTGTTGCAGTCACCACTTTTCTGGTGCGTGTGGGCCCTGAAAATCAAACGCAATGTCATCAGGAGCCGAAGTGCAGTTCTGTGGCCCCTTTGCGTTTGGTCTGCGTAGTTGCAGAGGTGCCGTGTTGGCCGCATTCTGTATGGCGCACCGTTCGATTCGTACATCAACGCTGCAGCGTGTAGCTGCAACGACGCAAGGCTAGATGGTGATGGTGCCGCTCAGGTAACGGGCGCAGTGCCCTGCCACTTTCACGCTGGAGTCCGTTACCTCACAGAACAGTGTCCCCGTGCGCCGCGATGCCTGATGGCCAATCAGACGGTTCCTGCCGAGTCTGTTTGCCCAGTATGGGGCCAGTGCCGCATGAATGGAACCGGTGACCGGATCTTCATCCCCGCCGTTAGCGGGCCAGAAGTAGCGGCTGACAAAGTCATAGGGCGCGCCAGCGTTCGCTGGTGCGGTGACCACCACGTCCAGCGGCCCCAGTGATTTGAGGCGTTCCAGATCGGGCTTTACGGCCAGGACGTCATCTTCAGAGGGGTAAACAGCAACGTAGGCCTGTTGATTAACCAAATAGAAGGATGGTGGCGGGACGAGAGCCTCATGCAGTGCAGCCGGGGGGGCATCCAAGGCTCGCGCATCGCGGCGAGGGAACGTCATCAGGATGCGTCCGTTGCTTTCCCGCGTTGCCGATACGTTGCCAACCGCAGCAGCCCAGAACGTAATGCTTTGAAGCGTGGGATCAACTTCGAAAAGAACGAATGCACTGGCAAGTGTTGCATGGCCGCAGAAATCAATCTCCTTGATCGGAGAAAACCACCGGATTTCAAAAGCACTGCGCTCAGCGCTCCAAACCAGATAAGAGGTTTCAGATAAATTGTTTTCGGTTGCAATGGCCTGAAGCGTAGACGCGGGAAGCCATTCGGCCAGCGGAACAACCGCAGCTTGGTTGCCCTTGAAACGTTCTGATGTGAAAGCGTCGATGACGTGGATGGGAAGTTGCATAACAAACGGGTCGTATATGGCTAGATGGCTTGGACGATCAGCGTTGAGTGCGGCGGGTATTGCCGCTTGCAAGGCTGATATCCAGTGAACCATTGTAGAAGGCGCGCTTGGCAAAGTGATTGCCGGGCATCAGCAATCGCGATGCAATCAGGCTGTTGGATGTTGGATGCAGACACTGCTTTGGGCGATAAAAAAAGCTCCTCATAGAGGAGCCTTTTGTTGCATCAAGCGCAGAGGTTTAGGCCTTGCTGGCTTCTTCCACATGCTTGCGCAAGTGTTCCAGCGATTCCTCCACCTGGTCCACCAGTACCAGGCACAGATCGCCAGGCTGCAAACGGCTCAGGGCATGGTCAATGGCGATGAATTCACCGTGGATGTCGGTGGTGTAGCTGGTGCGGGTTGCACCTTCCAGGCCTTGGCGCAGCAGGGCCAGTACCTCACCATCTTCGCGGCCACGCTGGCACGCGTCCTGGTACAGGATGACATCATCAAACGATGCACCCAAGATGCGGGTTTGCTCGACGATGTCCTGGTCGCGGCGGTCACCCGCACCGCTGATGACCACGCTGCGGCGGTTGGCAGGCATGCTGGCGACAGCTTGTGTCAGTGCACGAATGGCATCAGGGTTGTGGCCGTAGTCCGCCACGATGGTGGCACCCTTGTAATCCATCACATTGAAGCGACCGGGGGCGTTGGATGAGTCGTTGTGAAACGATGCCAAACCTCGGCGAATGGTGTCCCAGGGCAGATCGGCTGCCCATGCTGCACCGATCGAGGCCATGGCGTTGTCCACCTGAAAGCCGATGGAGCCATTGCGGGTGAGCGGAATCTCTGCCAGTGCCACGGTTTCCTTGAACGCACCTTCGGCGCAGATGATGTGGCCGTCGTCCACATACACCACGCGGTTGCCCTGGGCGCGGTGTGTGGCCATGACGTGGTGGTGGCGGTCTGCACCAAAGTAAATCACCTTGCCTTGGCAGACATTGGCCATGGGGGCTACGTGCGGGTCAATCGCGTTGAGTACGGCGTAGCCATTGGGTGCAACGTTTTGCACGATCACGCGCTTCAAGACCATGACGTCTTCGACGGTGGTGATGAAGTTCAGGCCCAGGTGATCGCCTTCACCCACGTTGGTCACTACGGCAACCTGACAGCGGTCAAAACCCAGGCCTTCACGCAGCACGCCGCCACGGGCGCATTCCAAAATGGCCGCATCGACTTCGGGGTGGGCCAGCACATTGCGGGCGCTCTTGGGGCCAGAGCAGTCGCCACTGTCGATCTGGCGGCCATTCACATAGACGCCATCGGTGTTGGTCATGCCTACGCGCAGGCCTTGTGCAGCAAAAATGTGCGAGATCAAGCGCGTTGTGGTGGTCTTGCCGTTGGTGCCGGTGACGGCCACCACGGGAATGCGGCCATCTTCACCAGGGCCAAACAGCAGGTCCACCATGGGGGTGCCCACATTGCGTGGTTTACCGAACGAAGGGGCCAGGTGCATGCGCAGGCCGGGGGCTGCGTTCACTTCCACAATGCCGCCGTTTTGCTCTTCCAGCGGTTTGAGCATGGTCTCGCACACTACGTCTACACCGCAGATGTGCAGGCCCACGCAGGCAGCGGCCTCTACAGCGCGTGCAGCAATATCGGGGTGCACGTCATCGGTCACGTCGGTGGCGCTGCCGCCTGTGGACAGATTGGCGTTGTTGCGCAGCACTACGCGCTGGCCTTGAGCGGGAACGGAGTCGGGGGTCAGGCCTTCGGCGGCGATGCGGCCAATAGCGATGTTGTCGAGCTGAATCTTGGTCAGCGCAGTACCGTGACCGGAGCCACGACGGGGGTCCTGGTTGACGATGTCGACCAGCTCACGGATGGTGTGCTCGCCATCGCCCAGTACCTGGGGTGGGTCGCGGCGGGCTGCGGCCACCAGGTGATTGCCCACCACCAGCAGACGGAAGTCGTGGCCGGGCAAGAAGCGCTCCACCATCACCACGGTGCCAAACTCCATGGATGTGGCGTAGGCTTTTTCCAGCTGTTCACGGCTAGTGATGTTGACTGTCACGCCCTTGCCCTGGTTGCCGTCTTGGGGCTTGACCACCACGGGCAGGCCGACTTCTTCGGCAATTGCCCAGGCATCTTCCACGTCTTTGGCGGGGCGGCCCATGGGCACGGGTACGCCTGCAGCGTGCAGCAGGCGTTTGGTCAGATCTTTGTCTTGTGCAATGGTCTCAGCCACCGAGCTGGTCTGGTCCACTTCAGCGGCCTGAAATTTGCGCGCCTTGGAGCCCCAGCCCAGTTGCACCAAGCTGCCAGCGGTCAGGCGGCGAAAGGGAATGCCGCGCCCCAGCGCTGCGTTGAGCAGCGACCCGGTGGATGGGCCGACGCGCTCTTCTTCATCCAGCTCGCGCAGTTCGTTGATGGCGGCCTTGACGTCAAATTCCGTGTCGTTCAGGGCCGCATTGATCAATTGCTGCGCAAGCTCAACTGCGCGCTTGCCCACGGCTTCTTCCGTGTATTCCACGATGACCTGGAATGTGCCGGGCTCTACGGTGGCGTGTGTGCGACTGAAGGTGACGGGGCAGCCAGCCTGGGCTTGCATGGACAGCGCAGCAGCTTCCAGCACATGGGCGACGGACAATGTGTTGTCCATGCCTTGGCCCTGCAGCCCGCCAATGGCAGGAAAGCGTGCACGCACCTTGTCTTCAAAACGAGGGATCAGTGTGAAGTTTTGTTCTTCAGGCGTGCAATGCACGATGGATTCGATAGCGGTATTGCGGCTCCAGAGGTTGGGGCCGCGCAAGGCGCGGGAGCGAGAAATTTCCATGGTCTGTCTTTCCGCCAAAATTTTAGTTAAATTGGCTTCTAACGTAGATGTGACAAGCGCTGATAGCTATCGTTTAAATTACAGAGGCTGGTAGTCAAAAGTCTTGATTCCAGCCGCAATCAGTTCAGGCGTGATGTCCAGTGCCCAGGCGGTGGCAATCGCTGCCAGCAAGGCCGAGGTGTCAGGCTCAAAACCATTGACGGGGCGCAGCGCTTCCAGCTTGCCCAAAACGCGTTCGGTATTGCCGTGTGCCAGCAACACGTCGTTGCCCTGAAGCACCACCGCGCGGCCACCTGCCTCGCGGTGTGCCAGCAAGACCGAGTTCTTGGGGTCGTGGGTGTAGAACAGCACCTGACCATCGCACAAGCGTGCAAGATCGGCAGTTTGCTCATCGTCGGCGTTGAGCACGCCAGCGCCTTGGCCCAGCACCACATCAATCTGGGTGCGCATGACGCGGGTCATTTGATCGGCTTCCAGCACATCGTGGTCGGCCAGGCCTTCAAAGCCATCCATGTCGGTGACAACACCCACCTGGCAGCGGTCGTAAGCCAGGCCTTCTTCAAAGATCGAGCGTGCCGTGGTTTGAATTACGGCGGCCTCTGCCAGTCGGTTGACCAGCAGGCGGTGTGCTGCATGCCAGTTGGTGTTGTCGCCCTTTTGTGTCAGGCGGCCTTCCAGGAAGGTGCCTTCGCTGCTGGCCACGCCAGTGCGTTTGCCACTCAGTTGCAGCAACCAGCCCACCAAGCGGGCAATGAATGCGTTATGGCGTGTGCCTGCAATACCTACCACGGGGATGCGCGAGGTCTGGCCATCGCTGTCACCGTCGGTGGTGGGGAACAGGTGCTCCACAATCGCCTGCCCCACAGGGCGTGCTACACCTACACTGGGTTTGAGGTGCATCAGCAGGCCTGGGCCGCCGTTCACTTCCAAAATGGCTCCGCCCTGGGCTTGCAAAGGCTGGGAGATGTCCTGGCAGACCAGATCCACGCCGGCAATGTCTAGGCCCACCACCTTGGCCGACAGCGCTGCCATGTAGGCAGTGTCGGGGTGCACCTCGCTGGTGCAATCTACGGTGACGACCTTGGCGCGTGGGTTGTGGCGGCCTTCAGGGTATTCGCCGCGCGAAGCGGCCACCATCTTGCCACCCACCACCAGCAGGCGGTGTACGTGGCCAGGGATGTGGCGCTCCACCATCACATAGCGGGTGAGCTTGCGGGCTTCGTCATAGGCAGCGCGCACTTCGGCTTCGCTGTTCAGGTTGACGCCAACACCTTGGCCTTTGTTGGAGTTGTAGGGTTTGACCGTGACGGGCAGGCCCATGTAATCCGCTTCTTCCCAGGCGTGGTCGGCGCTTTTGGCCAGCTCCCACTCGGGCACGGGTACGCCGCAGGCCTTGATCAGCTGCTTGCTCAGGTCTTTGTCTTCGGCAATGCCAAAGCCAATGGCGCTGGTCTTGTCGGTTTCTGTGGTCCAGATGCGGCGCTGCGATGCACCGTAGCCCAGTTGCACCAGATTGCCGTCATTGAGGCGAATGCAGGGAATACGGCGCTCTGCGGCGGCATTGACAATGCTGGCAGTGCTGGGGCCGAGGTAACGATTCTCGATTTCCGCCTTGATGGCCTCTACAGCGGCGGCCACATCGAAAGGCTGGTTATTGATAGCGGCCATCAACAGCGCGTGGCCTTGCTGCAATGCCACGTGCGCCACCGATTCTTCGGGGCAGCGAAACACCATGCGGTACACACCGTGTTGTGACACGCTGCGGGTCTGACCAAACTCGGCGGGCATGCCAGCCATGTTCAGCAGCTCAATGATGGTGTGCTCCATCACATGGCCGCACCAGGTGCCTTCCGTCAGGCGCTCGAGAAAGCCTCCGCGGTGGCCCACGCCACAGTGGTGCTCAATCAGACCGGGCAGCCATGTGGTCAGGCGTTTGGTAAAACCGTCGATCTTGTTGGAGGGGTAATCCTCCAACTCTCCGAGGTCCAACCAGACTTCAAGGACCGGACGGTAAGTCCAGACGCTGGGGCCACGCAGGTAGGTGGTACGAAGCAGTTGGATGTCTTTGAATGTCGCCATGAATGTCAGCGTTAGAGTGTGAGGCTGGGGTCAGAGGCCACAGTCTGGAAAAAGAGGGCCATTGTGTGCGGGAGGTAAAGCCGTGGCTGTTTGTCAGCCAAACTCGCAGCTAATGCGTTGAAGGGGATAGCTCCTACTTGGGCATGGTGTGGTTCTGCAGAGAATACGTCATGTCCCCACCCCTTGGCAGATTGGCCAACGCCGGGTTCTAACGATTCAACATGCAACATCACCATCCTGTAGATGCCTCCGGTATCTTCAATGGCCCTTTGGGGGCTGAATTGCGGGCACAGCTCGCACCCCATGAGAACGTTCAAGCCGCATTGTCGGTTGACCTGACGGTGTCGCTTCGCTTTGCGCAGGGGCTGCTGGTGCTCACAGAAAACCGTATTGTGGGCAAAGATGCGGACAGTGACTGGCAAAGTTGGCAACTGTCTGCAGATTTACAGCTACGCCTGATGGACCACGCAGGTGTGGGTACGCTGGAGTTGCACGACAGTCACCAGCGTTTGAGTTTGTGGCGATTCACCTTGGGGCAGCAAGTCCAGGTGCTGCGTTTTTTGCTGCGATTTGAACAATTGCGCGATGCGGCGGCCGCAGGCAACCTGGAGCATGCGCTGCTGCCCGTGGATGAAAGCCGCTGCAGCGTATGCAGTGAAATCTTGCCACCAGACAGCGATGAATGCCCTGCATGTGCGCGGCAAGCCGGCCCTAAAACCTCCACCTGGGTGTTGCTGCGCGTTGGGCGTTTTGCAACTCCTTACAAAGGGATGTTGATTCTGGGCTTTGTCATGACGTTGCTGGCTACGGCGGCCACCTTGGTGCCGCCTTACCTGACGATTCCCATCATGGATGACATTCTCATCCCCTACCAAAAGAGCGGCCAGCCGGTCGATCCGTACCTGGTGTCGGTGTATTTGGGAGGGTTGCTGCTGTCGGCCTTGCTGGCATGGGGGCTGAGCTGGGCGCGGACATGGGTGATGGCCAAGGTGTCTGAGCGCATTGGCGCAGACATGCGCACCACCACCTATGCCCACATGATGAAGCAGTCGCTAGAGTACTTTGGTGGCAAGCGCACGGGCGATTTGATGAGCCGCATCAGTGCGGACACTGACCGCATCAACATGTTTCTGTCGCTGTACGCACTGGATTTTGTGACCGACGTGATCATGATTGTGATGACGGCGGTAATTTTGGCCTCCATCAACCCCTGGCTGGCACTGGTGACCTTGGTGCCGCTGCCTTTCATTGCGTGGCTGATTCAGAAGGTGCGTGGCCGCCTGAGTGTGGGTTTTGACCGTGTCAGCCGCGTATGGGCCGATGTGACGAACGTGTTGTCCGACACCATTCCCGGTGTGCGTGTGGTGAAGGCCTTTGCCCAGGAAGAGCACGAAATCGAGCGCTTTCGCGAAGCCAATGTACGTAACCTTGAGGCCAATGACCGCGTCAACAAGGTGTGGTCTCTGTTCTCGCCCACCGTGGGGTTGATGACGGAAATTGGTTTGCTGGTGGTCTGGGGCTTTGGTATCTGGCTGGTGGCGCACGACCAGATTACGGTGGGTGTGCTGTCTGCCTTTATTGCCTATATCGGGCGCTTTTATACGCGCCTTGACTCCATGAGCCGCATCGTCAACATCACGCAAAAGGCCGCTGCAGGCGCCAAGCGTATTTTTGATGTGCTCGATCAGGTCAGTAGCGTGCCAGAGCCGGTCAACCCGGTGCAACTGCCGCAGCCTGTCAAGGGACGCATCTCTTTGCACGACGTTGGCTTTCGCTACGGCAGCCGCCAGGTCATTCGCAATTTGAATTTGGATATTCAGCCCGGCGAAATGATTGGTCTGGTGGGGCACAGCGGCTCAGGCAAGAGCACCTTGGTGAACCTGATCAACCGTTTCTATGATGTGACGGAAGGCAGCATCCAGCTCGATGGTGTGGATGTCCGCCGTCTGGCTGTAGCAGATTACCGCCGCAACATTGGTTTGGTATTGCAAGAGCCTTTCCTGTTTTTTGGCACCGTGGCAGAGAACATTGCCTACGGCAAGCCATTGGCAACCCGTGCAGAAATTGTGGCCGCAGCGCGTGCCGCACACGCGCATGAGTTCATCTTGCGGTTGCCGCATGGCTATGACTCGGTGGTGGGTGAGCGTGGTCAGGGTCTGTCGGGTGGTGAGCGCCAGCGCATCAGCATTGCACGTGCGTTGCTGATTGATCCGCGCCTGCTGATCTTGGATGAGGCGACATCGGCCGTGGACACAGAGACCGAAAAGGAAATCCAAAAAGCACTGGACAACCTGGTCAAAGGCCGCACCACGATTGCCATTGCCCACCGTTTGTCGACGCTGCGCAAGGCTGACCGTCTGGTGGTCATGGACCGCGGTGAAATTGTAGAAGTGGGTCCGCACGATGCACTGATGGATGCCAAGGGCGCTTACTGGCGTCTGTACGAAGCGCAAGCCCGCCGCGCAGAAGAAGATGCGCAAGCCGCTGGTCTTACCTTGGCCCGTGAAGGAGAGCACGCATGAGTGCCGAAAATATGACGCTGAGCCGCAATGCCCATGGCCGCCTGTGTTTGACACTGAGTGATGGCACGCAGCATGAAGGTCTCATCCCTGTGCGGGCATTTCCGATTGCGGCACCTGAAGAGTCCATTTCTTTAGTGGGGCGCGACGGCAAAGAGGTTTTCTGGATTGATCAGTTGAGCGACGTGCCCACTGCGGCGCGCCAACTGCTGCAAGAAGAGTTTGCGGTGCGCGAGTTCGTACCCGAGGTGCAGCGCATTGAGGCGATTGACGCGATTTCGGTGCCCAGCGTGTGGACTGTGCAGACGGACAGGGGGCTGACCCACCTGGCGCTGAAGGCGGAAGAAGACATTCGCAAGCTCGATGGGCGGCATGATCTGCTGATCACCAGCCGTGATGGCGTGCAATACCGGATTCGTGATTCCCGGGCACTGGACAGGCAGTCGCAGAAGTTCTTGGAATTGTTTCTGTAAGGGTTTCCGCTTGCTGAAGGATTCCCGACGAACGGCGAAAAATTTTTCTAAAGTTTTTCTGCAAGGTGCCGATAAAAAGGTCGGAACCAATTATTGTCGACGTCAATCCTGACCGTGAACCGAGGGCCTAGCTATGCAAATACCACCTGTAGAACGTAATCCCATTCAGTGGACGAATACCCAAGGTGCCAATTTGTATTCCACAGGTGCCTCGGGGCCAGCAGCCGTTCGTCCGGTGCACGCCGTCAATGCGGTGGAGTCCACCGATCAATTGGGTGAAGGCGTTACGGTCACCATCAAGAGCCCGGAAAAACCCACCGACAAGAGCCTGACGGACCGCGACTGGACCGAAGTGCAGGAGAAGAAGGCCAAGCAAGAGGTGGAAGAGCCTCCCAAAGAGCCTATCTACAAGCAGCTGATTGAGCACATTCAGTCCATGTGGCGCGCCAGTGCCATGGCGGTGGAAGCGGCCCAGGAAGCCCAGAAGACTGATCAGCAAGAACGCAACATGCTGCAGGTGCGCACCCAGCCACTGACCTATGAAGAGCCCAAGGTCAAGCGCACAGGTGGTCTCTAAGTATCAAAAGTCAGGTTCCAGAAAAAGCCACCTGCGGGTGGCTTTTTTGATGTCTTGGGGTGCCCCAACCGCCGCAGACGGCGCAATCTGTCAGCGGTGAGCGCGTGCCGCGTGCTGTGAAGGCGCTGGCTGAGCAAAGAGTGCATTGATCGCGACAAGGTGCAGCAAGGTCTAGCGCCTTGCCGCGATGGCGCACTTCAAACCACCACTAAGTGTCAGCGTTGGCAATGCCGCTGCGCACGTGGCCTGCGGGCACATGGGCGCTGGCCGACTGTACGTGTCCGGTCTGGTCATCAAAGAAAAAGTCGGGCGCAAACTCGCGCAGAAATTCGCCTTTGGGCAGGCCACCCAGAAACATGGCCTCATCCACTTCAATTTGCCAGTCCATCAGTGTGCGAATGGCGCGTTCGTGCGCAGGCGCGCTGCGTGCAGTGACCAGGGCGGTGCGCAGGTGCATGCCGCCGGTGTCACCTGCTTGCGCCGCTTTTTGCAGGCGGTGCAAGGCAGCCAGCAAGGGTTTGAAAGGGCCGTCAGGCAGTGGTTGGGCCACGTGTTCAACCTCGTGGCGCAAAAAAGCATCCAGCCCTTGTGCCTGGTACACGCGTTCGGCTTCGTCGGAGAACAGTACGGCATCGCCGTCGAAAGCAATGCGCACTTCGTGGGGGTGGGCATTGCTGGCGCCGGCTGATTCCGTCAGCACGCGGGCGGCGGGGTAGCCCAGGCCCAAAGCCTCGGTCACATCCGCCTCGTTGGCGGACAAAAACAGGTGGGCCCCCAGTGGGCGCAAGTAGCCAAAGGGATCGCGCCCCTGGGTGAAAACGCCGCGCTGCAAGGTGTCCAGCCCGTGCGCCTTGGCACTGCGAAATACGCGCATGCCGCTGACTGGGTCATTGCGTGAAAGCACCACCACCTCGACGCGGCGCTGGCCGCTGTGGTTGAAAGCCAGCAGCTTGCGCACCAAGGGCAACGCCACTCCGGGCGCAGCGGGCACATCCAGCCGCTGCCGCTGCAGTTGCACGTAGGCGCCCGGATCTTGGTCAAACAGCTGGTTTTCTTCTTCAAAGTTGAAGAGGGCGCGTGATGAGATGGCGACCACCAGCTGGTCTTGCAGTGAGACGGACATGAAACATTCCTTGCAGCGAAACGGGGGCTGGCCCAAGCATAACGGTTGCATCACCTGCTGCCTGGCTGCCGCCTCCGCCCCTGCGTAAGGTGCCCTATGGCTGCACGCCTGCCAGGCTGTCGTCGATCTGCTGGGCGCGCAGGGCGGCTGGGCGACCCATCAGGGGTTGATAGTAACGCTCGAACTCTGGCAGCTTGGGCAACTGGCCGTGCTGGCAGGCCCAGGCCAGATAGGTGGACAGGTAAATATCAGCCGCGCTGAAGTGTGCGCCGCAGACATAGGTTTTGCCTTGTACTGCCAGCTGCAGGGTGCGGATGACATCTTCCATGCGGCCATAACCGGCGGTCTGGGCTTGCTGCAGCGTTTGCTGGGCCAGCCAGCCCTCAGCCTGTGACGTGGTGATGGCTTCAACTGGCCCAGCAACAAAAAACAGCCAGCGATAGTAGCTGCCGCGCTCTGCGCTGCCCGGGGCTGGGGCCAGTTGGCGCTCAGGGAACAAGTCGGCAAGATAGGCCAGTACGGCAGCGGTTTCGGTGATGACTGTCTCACCATGTTGCAGCGCAGGCACTTTGCCCATGGGGTTCAGGGCCAGGTAGGCTGGGCCCTTCATGCTGGTGCCGTAGTCAAGTAGCACGGCTTCGTAAGTGGCCTGGCATTCCTCCAGCATCCAGCGCACCGAGCGGGCGCGTGACATGGGGTGAAAGAAAAAGCGCAGGGCGTTGCTGTTCTGGGTGTTTGGGGTGTTGTGGTGGTGCATTTTTGTGCTCCGTTTGCGATGGCGAAGTAGCCATGCAGGGCACTGTAGGCAGGCACACTGTCAGTTTGTGTCAGTGGTGGCTGCGGGGCCTTGGCAACTGTGCCGCCCCAGTGGTTCAACCCATCTGCACTTGGTAGCCAGTGTGCTTGAGCCAGCGGCCAATTAGTTGCTGGCGCGACTGGGGGTAGCGCTCGCCACTGTCGTGCAGGGTGAGCACGCGGTCGGCGCGAAAGTGGCGAAAGTCCTGACGCAGCTCGCACCAGGCCGAGACCACCCGGCAGCGCTCAAAGTAGGCCATGGCAAAGGGCCAGACCGGGCGCTGCGTGAGCACGCCATGCTGATCCTGGTAGTGCAGCACCACTTTGTGCTGGGCGCGAATGGCCTGGCGCAGTGCACTCTGCCAGGGTTCGGGCTGCTGGTCGGGCACAGCAACGGGTGGCACAAGCAGCCCGGTGGTATCTACCTCAATGCGCAACTCCAGCGGCAGGGCCGAACGGATGCGGTCCATGGCTGTGCCAGCGGCGCTGGCCAGTTGCGGGTCGGCCTGCTGGCGGGCCCAGCGGGCACCCAGCAGCAGGGCTTCCAGCTCGTCGGCAGTGAACATCAGCGGGGGCAGCAAAAAGCCGGGCCGCATTTCGTAGCCGACACCGGGGTCGCCCACAATGGCTGCGCCTTGCTCGCGCAGCGTGGCAATGTCACGGTACAGCGTGCGCAGGCTGATCTGCAGCGTCTGCGCAAGTTGTGGCCCGCTGCGCGGCTGGCGGGCGCGGCGCAGCAGGTCCAGCAGTTGAAGCAGGCGGGCCGGGCGGCTCATACGCACAAGCTGGCGTGGGCTTACTTGAGCGCTTGTGCAGCAATCTCCAGGCTGGTCAGGCGCAGCATGGGGTTGTACACATCGGTCACCAAAATCAGCTCGTCAGCTTCGGTGCTTTCTTGAATGCGGGCAAAGCCTGCGCGCACCGTCTCTGGGCCGCCGACCACAGACATGGCCAGAAAGTCGTTGATGGCGGCTTGCTCACGCGGGCCCAGTTGCTGCATGAAGTTGGCTACGGGCGCTGGCAACTGGCCGCGCTGGCCAGTCAAGATGCCCAGCACGCGTTGCTGCGTGCTGGTGGCCAAAAACTCAGCCTCTTCATCTGTCGGCGCTGCCACCACGGGCACACCCACCATTACATAAGGCTTGGCCAGCGTGGCAGAGGGGCGAAACATGCTGCGATACAACTCAATGGCCTGGTGCAAAAAGCGCGGCGCAAAGTGCGAGGCAAAGGCGTAGGGCAGCCCTTTCATGGCCGCCAGCTGTGCAGAAAACAGGCTGGAGCCCAGCAGCCAGATGGGGATGTTGGTGTTTGTGCCCGGTGTGGCGGTGATGCGGGCGCCTTCTTGCGCAGGGCCCAGAAGGCGCTGCAGCTCTGCCACGTCTGCGGGGAAGTCCTGCTCGGTTTCCACGCGGTCACGGCGCAGTGCGCGCATGGTGGCTCCGTCGGTGCCGGGGGCACGGCCCAGACCCAGGTCAATGCGGCCCGGGTACAGCTCGGCCAGCGTGCCAAAGGCTTCGGCCACCACCAGCGGCGCATGGTTGGGCAGCATGATGCCGCCCGAGCCCACACGGATGTGCTCTGTCTTGCCGGCAATGTGGCCAATCAGCACCGAGGTGGCTGAGCTTGCAATGCCCGGCATGTTGTGGTGTTCGGCCAGCCAATAACGGACAAAGCCCAGTGCTTCGGCTTTTTGTGCGGTTTGCACGGCGATGTCCAGCGCCTGGCGCACGGTGCCGCCTTCGCGCACGGCCACCAGGTCAAGCATGGACAGACGGGGCGTTTTGAAATGCATGGGAAGCTCCACTCTTGAAATAGAAGCTGCTAACGCTTACATGTGCTTGTTTTTAGATATAAAAGTATATTAAAACTATAGCTGGCAAGCGCTAGTAGCTCATTTTTTAGATGCGCCTTGTTGAATGGCGCGCTGGCTGGTTTCGTTTTTGCAGATGATGGCCACCAGTACGCACCACACAATGGCCACGACTGCGATGCCCCAGTTGTTGTCGCCCATCTCCATGGAGACGAAGGACAGCGGCAAGGCCACCAGCGCGCCCATGCGAATGAGGCGGTTGAGTGTGAATGTGCTCAGGCGCTGTTTCAGCACCACAAGGGCGATGAAACTGGCAACGGCCAAGAGCGTGATGTAGAGAAAAGCATCGCCACCGTAGGGGGTGGCCCAAGTGCGCAGGGATTCAAACATGCAGCCATTGTGGGGCAGGTGCCATGCCCGGGATGGTGTCGGGTTATGACTGTGTCAACGGTTTGGCGCTGCTTGTATCAGCCATTTCAGCGCAGTTTTGTCCGGCAGTTAAGGCGTGCAGCCGCAGCCAGTACCTGCGCAGCTTCAAGGCTTGGCGGCGTTGCAGCCATGCGGTGTGAGCAGCCGCTTAACTGCGGCGCGTGCGTGCAGGCTGTGGCCAGTAGGTGAAGGGTGCGTGGTGCACTTCAATGTCAATTTCTGCCACACGTTGCTGCAGGCGCTCTTGCGCATCGGCCACGCCTTGGTTGTAGGCGACGGGGGCAATTTCTTGCAGAAAAAACTTCAGCAGCCCGCCAGCTGCGACATTGCCAATCGGCTCGTCCATGTGCTCGCGGAAATAGCGCTCGATAGAGGCAATGGCCTGTTGCTGGGATTCAGGGGTGAGTTGCAAAGACATGGCGGTGTAGCTCGCAGCGCAAAGCAGCGCAGTCAGGGGTTTAGGTGTAGAAGGTTGTGGGTAGTTGTGGCCCACGGTAGTGCCAGCCATTGCCCAAAGCCGGGCGCAGGTAGGGTCCATGCGGTACTGCTGGGCAGGTCGTTGCCGTGCTGCAGCAACCACTGCACGCAGCGGATGACGCCCGCGTGGGTGGCCCAGACGACGTCGCGCGTGCCCTGCTGGCTATCTATCAGCCAGCTGTGCTGCAGTGCCGCTTGCACGCGTTGCAGCATGCTGGCCAGTGACTCGCCCCCGCCGGGGGCGTAGTGGGGCAGGTCGCCCGCCCATGCATCGACGTTGGCGCGGGGAATGTCGTTCCACGGCACACCTTCCCACGCGCCAAAATCCATCTCTTGCAGCCGGATGTCGGCGTGGGGGTGAAAGGCTAAATAGGACTGCCGCGCAATCAATGCGTGCGTAAGTTGCTCACATCTTTGCAAGGGCGAGTGGCGCAGCACCACGCTGCAAGCTGTGGGCGATGAAAAGTTCTTTGCAGTGCTGGCAACGAGTGCCTCAACCAACTCTTGCGCTGCAGCGGCAGTCAGCGCAGCATCGGCAGCCACATTCAGGCGGCCATAGCAGATGCCGCTGTCAATCAAGGGGCGTGCATGGCGCACCAGCCACAACGTACTCATCGCAGCGTCACAGCTGGTGGCCCAGGTACAGGGCCGTGGCCAGCAGCATGGCCAGCTCGCTCAGTTGCTGGCATGCGCCCAGGCAGTCGCCTGTCATGCCGCTCAGGCGTTTTTTGAACCAGCGCTGCAGCAGCCATGTGGTGACAGCCATGGCAGCCAGCAGGCTCAGCACAAAACTGTAAATACCCAGCCAGCCCAGCAGTGCCAGTGCTGGCAGGCACCACAGGGCTCCGGTCAGCAGACTTTGCCAGCCCATCTGCTGGCCCGCCACATGCAGGGTTTTGCTGCTGGCCGCTAGCCCGACATGGGGCAGGCTGCGCATCAGCACCAGTGGCGCAAAGCGCGACAGCACATGAATGCAGCACACCAGCACGAGGATGGGGACTGGCCCCCAAAACGCTTGCATGGCGCTGAGCAGCAGGGCGATCAGGGCCACTTTGGTCAGCAAGGCCATGACCAGCGTCATCACACCGTAAGCACCGAGGCGCGAGTCCTTCATGATCTCTAGTGCGCGTTCAGCTGGCACAAAGCCGCCTAGCCCATCGGCTACATCAGCCAGGCCGTCTTCATGAAAACCACCCGTCAGCCACAGCGTGCCCGCAGTGCTGATGACGGCAGCCAGCAGCGGCGTCCACGGGGTATCTGGCATCAGCCAGCAGACACCACCCATCAACAGCGCCGCCCACAACCCCACCAGCCAGCCCACACCGGGCAGATGGGCTGCGCTGGCGTGCTGCATCTCGGCGCTCCAGCCCACCCACGCTGCCACGCGCCCTGTGACCGGAATGCGGCTGAAAAACTGCACGGCCAGCAAAAAATGGCGAAGGGCTTGCATAAAGGTTTTTTAAAAGGTGGGCTGCAAGCGCTTTATGCATAAGCGCTTGGGTGCGGAAAGGTTTGGGTGGGGAAAAGCTAGAACTGCTATTTCAAGAACAACTGGTAGGCAGGGTTCTGGGTCTCTTCCACCCATGGGTAGCCCAGTTGCTTGAGGAAGGTATCAAACTTTTTGCTGTCTTTCTCAGGCACCTGCATGCCCACCAGAATGCGGCCATAGTCGGCGCCCTGGTTGCGGTAGTGAAACAGCGAGATGTTCCAGGTCGGAGCCATCAGGCTGAGGAACTTGAACAGTGCGCCGGGGCGCTCCGGGAAGACGAAGCGCAGCAGCCGCTCTTCTTGCGCCAGCGGCGAATGCCCGCCCACCATGTGGCGCAGGTGCTCTTTGGCCATCTCGTCAAACGTCAGGTCCAGCGCGTCAAAGCCGTTTTTCTGAAAGTTCTTGCAGATTTTTTCGCTCTCGCCCTTGGTTGGCGTAGTCAGGCCGACAAAGACGTGGGCCTTGCTGTCGTGGCTGATGCGGTAGTTGAACTCGGTCACGCTGCGCGGGCCGCCGGGCAGCTTGCCCACCACTTCGCAAAAGCGTTTGAAGCTGCCGCGCTCTTCGGGAATGGTCACGGCAAACAGGGCTTCGCGCTCTTCACCCACTTCGGCCCGCTCGGCCACAAAGCGCAGGCGGTCAAAGTTCATGTTCGCGCCGCACAGAATGGCCGCGTAGGTCTCGCCCTTGGTCTTGTGCTTGGCTACGTACTGCTTGATGGCCGCCACAGCCAGTGCCCCTGAGGGCTCGACGATGGAGCGCGTGTCTACAAAAATGTCTTTGATGGCGGCGCAAACGGCATCGGTATCCACCACCACATAGTCATCCACCAGGTCCTTGGCGATGCGAAAAGTTTCTTCGCCCACCAGCTTCACGGCGGTGCCATCGGCAAACAGGCCCACATCGGCCAGCTCTACCCGCTCGCCCGCCTGCACCGACTGCAGCATGGCGCTGGAATCCTTGGTGTGCACGCCAATCACCTTGATCTCGGGGCGCACAGCCTTGATATAGTTGGCCACACCGCTGATCAGGCCGCCCCCGCCAATCGCTACAAACACTGCATCCAGACGCTGGCTGCCCAGCTTTTGCAACTGGCGCAGCATTTCCATGGCGATGGTGCCCTGACCCGCAATCACGTCTGGGTCATCAAAGGGGTGCACAAAGGTCAGGCCTTCGGTCTTTTGCAGCTTGACCGCGTGTTTGTAGGCATCGGAATAGCTTTCCCCAGCCAGTACCACCTCGCCGCCCAGCGCAGCTACGGCATCCACCTTCACCTGCGGTGTGGTGGTGGGCATCACGATCACGGCGCGGCACCCCAGCTTCTTGGCACTCATGGCCACGCCTTGGGCGTGGTTGCCCGCAGAGGCACAGATCACGCCCTTGTCCAGTTGCTCAGCCGTCAGGTGGGCCATCTTGTTATAGGCGCCGCGCAGCTTGAAGCTGAATACGGGCTGCTGATCTTCGCGCTTGAGCAGCACTTTGTTGTGCAGACGGCGGCTGAGGTTCTTGGCAGGATCTAGGTCAGATTCAATCGCCACGTCATACACACGGGCGTTCAGAATCTTGGTGAGGTAGTCAAAGGGCGTAAGTGTCTTTTGTGCAGGCATAGGGCGACAAATCAAAGCGTGCTGGCGCAAAGATGGCGCGCAGTCCAGATCCGCCATCATAGGCATGTGGGCGCAGCGCGCGCCATGACAGTGCTGCAAGGCGGCCATCGCGGCACAAAAAAAGCCCCAAGCCGCGAGGGCTTGGGGCTGAATCCACCGTTAGAGGAGGTGGAGGAGACAACTGGTGCGCTACAGTAGCCAATGCTGACTGTGGTACCGCCGGATAGAACCAGCGATGAAACGCAGGAGCGCATTGTAACGCGGATAATGTTGCGTTGCAACAAGATTTCAAGGTTTTCTGAAACTACAGTTTTGCCATGTGCTGACTGGGGAGCAGAACACCTGCCCATTGACTACATCGCAGAGGAGAAAACGACATGGAATGCACCGTAAGCTGGACAGGCGCAGCAGGCACACGATCTGGAATGGGTTTCATTGCCGAAACAGGCAGTGGTCACGTACTGGCCATGGATGGTGCCCCGGATGAGCGCAATCCAGCCAATGGCGGCCAGAACCTGGCGCCGCGCCCCATGGAGGCGCTGCTGGCAGGCACTGGCGGGTGCACAGCCTATGACGTTGTGCTCATTTTGAAACGTGGCCGCCATGATGTGCGTGGCTGCTCCGTCAAGCTCACCGCAGAGCGCGCCGAAGTGGAGCCCAAGGTTTTCACCAAGATCAATATGCACTTCACCGTAACGGGTAAAGGCCTGCCCGACTCTGCTGTAGAGCGCGCGATTGCCATGAGCCACGAGAAATATTGCTCGGCCAGCATCATGCTGGGCAAGACCGCCGAAATCACGACCAGCTTTGAGCTGCGCGACGCTTAATAGGCCTAAAGATTTAAAAAAAGCGCCTAAAAGGCGCTTTTTTTATGAATTTTTAATACGGTGTTGCAGGCGAGCCAACGGGGCTAGCGATGGAGTGTCTATGTGGAATGTCGGGTACACACAAGTGTCTGTGTGTACTCACTGTTGTGGCCGTGCCACTGTAAAAATAAGTGTCGCTATTCATTGGAAATCTCGACATTGCTGTGCGAAACGCCATTTACTGATGGTTTGTTGCACGTGAGCAACACAATGGGGTGAATTCAGCCATGAGAAGGGGATTTTCTTTGCGCAAGGGTGCCCAGTCTGGTGCAATAAGCCCAACTTCCCCACCAGGAGGTTGGCGCGCTCAACAGGCCCGGCTCGAGTTGATTGAGTCAAGGCAACAAAAAACTGCTGCTGCGTGCCCTCTATAAACCTTGGAGTAATTGATATGAAGAAATCTCTGATCGCCTTGGCCGTGCTGGCCTCTTCCGGCGCTGCAATGGCTCAGTCTTCCGTGACCCTGTACGGTGTTGTTGACACCAGCATCGGCTACGTGAAGGGTGAAGATAGCGTTTCTGGCATGCTGAACAGCGGCAACGCTACAAGCCGTCTGGGCTTCCGCGGTGTGGAAGACCTGGGCAACGGCCTGAAGGCTGAATTTGTTGTTGAAGGCGAGTTGCAGCCTGATGACGGCACTGCTGGTGGCCTGAACTTCAAGCGTCAATCCACAGTTGGCCTGTCCGGCAGCTTCGGTCAAGTGCGTCTGGGCCGTGCTCTGACAGCTTCGTACAACGCCGTAAGCCGTTACGACCTGTTCGGTACCGTGGGTCTGGGTTCTACTCTGGCATGGAGCGGTGCACAAACTGGCTACCAAAACCGTAGCAACAACATGATCAGCTACATCTCGCCTAAGTTCTCGGGCTTTGGCGTGGGTATCGACTACGGTTTTGGTGAGCAAGAAGCCAACCGCACAGCTCGTTACATGGGCGTTGGCGCAACCTATGACAACGGCCCTCTGAGCCTGGGTCTGGGTTACGACAAGCAAAACAACGGCTTGGTAGCTGCTGGTACTGAAGACCTGAAGACTTGGCAACTGGGTGGTTCTTACAACTTTGGCGTAGCCAAGTTGCTGGCCTTCTACAAGAACACCAAGTACAACGAAATTGCTACAGGTGATGACGTAAGTCTGAAGTCGTACAACGTGGGCGTGTCCGTGCCTGTGGGTGCTGCTGGTGAAGTTAAGGCCACCTACAACAACTACAAGATCAGCGACAACGGCGGCAAGGCCAACCAGTTCTCGCTGGGCTACGTGCACAACATGTCCAAGCGCACAGCTTTGTACGGCACATACGCTTACCTGAAGAACAAGGACGGTGCTAACTTCGGTCTGAACGGTGCATTCACTGGCGTTAATGGCGCTAATGACTCCGGCAAGATGCACGGTCTGCAAGTTGGTGTTCGCCACGCTTTCTAATATGAAGCTGGGCTAGCCTCAGTTTTTGTTAGATAAAAAAGCCAGCCTTCGGGCTGGCTTTTTGCATTTGCAGCGTCTGTGGCACGGGAAAACGAGCGTGGTTTTCGTGCTAAGAATGAAATTAGAACGGCAGTGCTTTTCTAGAATGAAATTGCATCCTGAATCGAACAATTTCACTTCAAGAGGAGACAAGCAGATGCAAAAGAAAATCGTAGCGCTCGCCGCAGGCATACTTTGTGCCACTGTCATGCCAGCCATGGCCCAGGCAACTGGCGCTAGCAAGGTGGAGCTGTGGGGAATTGTGGATGCGGCTATTCGCCACACCAACAATGAAGGTCCCGCTAAAGGTAATCTGACCAAAATGATCGGCGGCGGCATGTCTCAAAGCCGCTGGGGTATTAAAGTGGAGGAAGATTTGGGGGGCGGAACCAAGGCGCTCGTTGAATTGGAAAATCGCTTTAATGCGGACGATGGCACAGTAAGCACACCGTTTTTTCAGCTGGCCTATGTGGGCTTGCAGGGACCTTATGGCCGGTTGACGATGGGTCGTCAGTGGAACGTGCTGTTTGATGTGGTGACCAGCACTTATTCATCGTTCCCTTACTCGCCCTATATGGAAGCGTTCAAGCCCGAGTTGGGTATGGCGGCAGGCGCACGTACCAGCAATGCACTGAAGTACACCTTGGCCACCCCTACGCGTAGCTGGGTAGGTACGGTGCAGTACTCGTTTGCCGAAGGCAACGACAACACTGACAACGTGCGTAATGTCGGGCTCGGTTTGCTGCCATTCCCAGGCGCCACACCATTGTCTGCTCCAGTGAAGGCTGGCATTGATAACGCTGTTGCAGCAGCCACTGGCAGTACCACGCCCAATGCGCTGACGACTGCAGCTGGTGGCATCGCATCAGGGGCGCTGAAAACAATGGGTGGTTTCTTGCGCTATTCAGAAAATGGAGTCTCTGTCGGTGGCGGTTTCTTGAGAACATCGCTGCCTGGTGGTTCTGATCTGGATGCTTGGACTTTTGGCGGCTCTTACCGCACCGGGGCTTTGTACCTTAACTTAGGTTACGGACAAAACAAAGTGAAGTGGAAGTCTCCTGGCACACCGACGACCGTTGGAGCCTATGTAGGCGCACTGGCTGACCGTTTGGTTGATCAGGCCATCATTAACAATATGTGGCAAGGTCAAACCAATGGTGGTTTCCAAGTGGGTGATTCGGACAAGCGCCAAATGATCAAAGTGGGTTTTGGCTACCAGGTGACGCCACAGATTAATGCTGGCATGCATTACTTTCATGCCAAGCAGTCTGGCTCAACTTCGGGTGTCTCCAATGGCAAGTCCAACATGATGGTGGCAGCACTGGACTATGCATTCAGCAAACGCACTGATGCATATTTCGCGATAGATCACACCAAAGTGTCTGGTGGGCAGAGAATCTATATCGATGCAGCCAGCTTGGCACGCAGCCGCACAGGTATTACAGCGGGCCTGCGTCATCGCTTCTGATTGATAAGCTAATAAAAAAACCGGCAGTGATGCCGGTTTTTTCGTTTGCAGCGCCAAAGAGTCGTTAAAGCTGCCTTTGATTCACCCTTGTTTTACCTCGCCGTACTTGTACAGCGCATACTGTCCGTACACCTTTTACCTCTTATTCATCACAACCTTTTGGTTTTTTTGGGCGGTATTCACAGCGCTCAAGTTGTTTCGAAACCATGATCAAGGTGAATAAAAAGAAGAGCTACCAACGCTTAGTAAGCAATGACTTCAGATTGTTTGATATCTGAAGTCCTTTGTTTTTCAGCCTTGACAGCTATTGAAATAATCAAAGAGCCACTATCACGACCGTTGATACGCCGTTGCTTTACACGTACTGGTTGATGCTGCGTGTCTCATCTACACCGTAAACTTTCGATGGGCAGGGTGGCGATCGCTGCTTTAAATGCCGTAACGTTTTTGTTGTAGCTGGTTTTGCAGGTTTTGCAGGTTTTGCGCAAGGCTGCCGTCCATCTTTAAGGCCACAGCAGTGGCCAGAATATCGATGATGAGCAGGTGCAGCAGGCGCGATGCCATTGGGCTGTAGAGGTCGGAGCCTTCTAAATTATCAGCAGCCAGCAGGATGTGGCAGCTGTCTGACAATTGTGTATGGCTGGATGTGATGGCAATGATGGTTGCACCTTGCGCGCGAGCGATGTGAGCCACATCTACCAGTTCTCGCGTGCGGCCAGAATTGGAGATGACGATCAGGCAGTCGCCCTGCCTGAGCATGGTTGCACCCATGGTCTGGATGTGACTGTCACTGGTGGCCTGGCTGCTGATGCCAAGACGGAAAAACTTGTGTTGAGCGTCCTGGGCGACGACACCTGAGTTGCCGACACCATAAATTTCCACGCGTTTTTTGGCCTTCCAGGCATTCCCGATGGCATCTACCGCGTGTTCGATGGCGGATGCATTGGCTGCGTTGCGGTATTGCAAAAATGCAGCCACTGAGTTGTCGATGACTTTGACCAATACGTCCGAAGTTTTGTCGTCGGCATCAACGCTGCGATGTACAAATGGAACACCTTCTGCCACATTGCCCGCCAGTTTGAGCTTGAAATCGGCCAAGCCGTCGTACCCCAAGCTTCGACAAAAACGGATCACAGTCGGTTTGCTGACTTGCGCTTTTTCTGCCAGCTCACGGACAGGTAGGCGTGCAAAACTGTGAGGGTCTGCTAGCACAAGCTGTCCCACCCGTTGCTCGGCAGGCGCCAGCGAAGGGAGAGAGGCTGAAATTCGATCAAGCATGTGCAGGCCTTGGTGGTGTGTCGGAAAAGGTGCAATTTTGCGTCACTTGCAACAAACCAAGTCAGAGGCAGGTTTTGCGCAACCGCAGGCAGAAAACGCGCACTACACTCGGTTTTTGATTTGAAAAATACACAACAAAAGTGAGACAAGATGAACCAGTTGGAGCAACTCAAGCAATTTACGGTGGTGGTGGCTGATACAGGCAATTTTCAGCAGCTCACGCAGTTCAAACCACAAGATGCGACGACCAACCCCTCCCTGATTTTGAAGGCGGTCCAGCTACCTGAGTATCGGCCTTTGCTGGTGGATATGGCACGCCAGTGGCAAGGCAAATCTCTGGAGGAAGTGACGGATCGCTTGTTGGTGAGGTTTGGCTGCGAGATTTTGTCGGTGGTGCCAGGCCGTGTCTCTACAGAAGTCGATGCCCGCTTGTCTTTCAATACAGAAGCCACCCTTGCGCGTGCAGAGCGGCTTATCGAGCTGTACCAGGCTGCGGGCATACACACTGACCGTGTTCTGATCAAGATTGCCGCGACGTGGGAGGGCATTGAGGCGGCTCGGTTGCTGGAAATGCGCGGCATTCATACCAACCTCACCTTGCTCTTCTCTAAAGTGCAGGCCGTTGCCTGTGGACAAGCCAAGGTGTGCCTGATATCGCCGTTCGTGGGGCGTATTTACGACTGGTACAAGAAACAGGCGGGAGCGCAGTGGGATGAGGTCGCTATGTCTGGCGCCAATGATCCTGGAGTGCGGTCTGTGCGTGCGATTTATGAGTACTACAAGCATTTCGGTATCACGACGGAGGTCATGGGCGCGAGCTTTCGCAGTACGGGGCAAATTGTGGCGTTAGCGGGTTGCGACTTGCTGACCATTGCGCCAGAGCTCTTGGCGCAGTTGAGCCAAAGTGAAGCCCCTGTTCAGCGGATGTTGGATGCAGAGCAGGCGCGAAGTCTTAATTTGCATGCAGAGCATTACGATGAGGCGGGCTTTCGCTATGCCTTGAATGAAGATGCGATGGCCACGGAGAAGCTTGCCGAAGGCATTCGAGCCTTTGCTGTCGATGCCATCAAGCTCGAACAGCTTATTGACGCGGCCTGATCGTTAAAATTGCAGGCTGCGCCGCGCTGGCTGGCCATGGAAATATTTTTATGCACTCTGTTGTTATTAGCGGTACTGGCTTGTATCAGCCTCCTCACACCATCACCAATGCAGAGCTGGTGGAGGCTTTCAATAGCTACGTGGATCTTCAAAATGCACGTTTCGCCAGCGAAATTGCATTGGGTAACCATCCGGCATTGCAGCACTCGAGTGTGGAGTTCATCGAGAAAGCCTCTGGCATTGGCCAGCGCTATGTGATGGAGAAGACGGGTGTACTGGATCCGCAGCGCATGTACCCCCGTTTTGAAGAACGCTCTGACGATCAGCTGTCATTGATGGCAGAAATTTCCGTCGCCGCAGCCCATGAAGCACTGGCGCAAGCCGGTAAAACGGGGGCTGATATTGATATGGTGCTGTGTGCGGCTTCCAATATGCAGCGTGCCTATCCCGCCATTGCGGTGGAAGTTCAGCAAGCTCTGGGTGCCAGGGGCTATGGGTTTGACATGAATGTCGCCTGCTCATCGGCCACGTTTGCGATTGAACAAGCCGTTAATGCCGTGCGCTGTGGTACGGCCCAATGTGTGCTGGTAGTCAATCCCGAGATTACTTCGGCGCACCTTGAGTGGCGTGACCGCGATTGCCACTTTATCTTTGGTGATGTGTGTACGGCAGTGATCATTGAGCGTGCAGACACTGCCACAAGCCAGGATACGTGGGAGGTGCTGGGTACGCATTTAGCGACACAGTTCTCCAACAATATTCGCAACAACTTCGGTTTCATTAACCGAAGTGAAGACAGTGATCCTGCTGCACGGGACAAGACTTTCCGCCAAGAAGGCCGCAAGGTATTTAAGGAAGTCGTGCCGATTGCTGCAGCACACATTCAAGCACATCTGGACAAAATGGGGCACACGCCTGAGCAAGTGCGCCGCTACTGGCTGCACCAAGCTAATTTGGGGATGAACCAGCTGGTCTTGAAAAAACTGGTTGGAGAAGCCTCGGCTGACCGAGCACCGTTGATTCTGGATGAATTTGCCAATACCGCTTCTGCGGGATCCATCATCGCTTTTCACAAGCACCGTGCTGATTTGCTTGCGGGTGATACGGGCGTGATCTGCTCTTTTGGCGCAGGCTATTCCGTGGGAAGCGTGGTGGTGCGAAAGCACTAAGTTAAGCATGGATTTGGTTTGTCATGAAACGCCAGAGTGGGCGCAGTTGCAAGTGCACTTTCAGGCCATCAAAGATGGCTTTGACTTGCAGCAAGCGTTTGATGCTGATGCCCAGCGCTTAGAAAAGCTGAGTCAGCAAGCACCTTATGTGTTTGCAGATTTATCCAAAAATTGGTTGCTAGAAAAGACGGAAGCATTGCTTGCTCAATTGGGCCACGCTCGCAGGGTGCATGCCCTGCGAGATGGCATGCTGGCTGGGCAGACTATTAACACGAGTGAAGGGCGTGCGGCCATGCACTGGCTGCTGCGAACGCCACAAGATGGTGGCTTGCTGCGTGAAAACAAAGTTGTGCAATCGTGGCAGGCTGACATGCACCAAGCGCTGGTTAATGTTCACAGCACGTTGGATGCCATGCTGCAATTGGCACAGCAGTTGCGCGCAGACTCACGCATCACGGATGTGGTCAACATTGGGATTGGTGGTTCGCACCTTGGCCCAGAAGTGGTGGTGCAGGCGCTTGAAGACTGGGTGGATGCGGGTAAGCAGTTTCACTTTGTCTCGAATGTCGATGGACATGAGCTGGGGCACGTGCTGCGCAAGGTCAGGCCTGAGAGCACCCTCTTTCTGATTGCGTCCAAGTCCTTCACTACGGCGGAAACCATGCTCAATGCACATTCCGCACGTGAATGGTTCTTAGCCAACGGGGGCAGTGACAGCGCCGAAGATGCATGCAATATTGATCAGCACTTTGTGGCGTTGACAACCAATACAGAGGCTGCAGCAGCATTTGGTATTTCACGCACGCTGGGCTTTTGGGACTGGGTGGGTGGCCGCTTCTCCCTGTGGTCAGCCATTGGCTTGCCTATTGCGATTGCGATAGGGGAAGCGCAATTTCGTCGTCTGCTGCAGGGCGCGCATGCAATGGATGCGCACTTCTTTTCGGCACCTGACGCACACAATTTACCCATGCGCTTGGGGTTGCTGGATGTATGGAATCGCAACTTTTGCGGCTTCGGCAGTCGTTGTATTGCACCGTATAGCCATGGCTTGCGCCGCTTGACGGCTTATCTCCAGCAATTGGAGATGGAGAGCAATGGCAAGGGCGTGACGCGCCATGGGCGCAAACTGGGGGTTCCAACCTCCGCCGTGGTTTGGGGTGAGCCCGGAACCAATGGCCAGCATGCCTTCTTTCAGATGCTTCACCAGGGCCCTGATGTCATTCCGGTGGAATTTATTGCGTTGCGCGATGGGGGAAAGTATCTGGGCGCACACCACCAAAGTTTGGTGATCAACGCGATTGCTCAAGCTCAGGCGCTGATGGTCGGGCGGCATGGAGAGGGTGTGGAGCGGGACTGTCCAGGCAATCGGCCCAGTACTTTCTTGCTGCTGCAATCGCTGGACCCTGCGTCTTTGGGGGCGCTGATCGCTTTGTATGAGCACCGCGTGTTTGTTTCTGGTGCGGTGTGGGGCATCAATAGCTTTGACCAGTGGGGCGTAGAGTTGGGCAAAAAGTTGGCCCAAGAGTTGCGCGTATGTCAGCAAAGTGATGACTGGAGTGGCGTTGATCCTTCGACTGTCGCCTTGATGCAGCGCTTGGCAGAGTCACCAGTGAATGGGAATTAGATGTGAGCTTTCAACTCCTTATAGATAAGCGTTAAAGCCATTTTTCATCTCTAAAACAAAAGGCCGCAGAAGCGGCCTTTTGTTTTTTATGTGCAGCAACCGAAGTGTTGTAACTTCGGTCAGCAGCCGGGCAATTACATGCCCATGCCGCCCATGCCACCCATGCCGCCCATGCCACCCATGTCAGGAGCACCGGCGCCTTCAGCCTTAGGGGCTTCGGCAACCATGCACTCTGTGGTCAGCAGCAGCGAAGCCACGGAAGCAGCGTTCTGCAGCGCAGTACGGGTCACCTTTGTTGGGTCCAGAATACCCATTTCCAGCATGTCGCCGTAAGTGTCGTTGGCCGCGTTAAAGCCGAAGTTGCCTTGGCCCTTCAGCACAGCGTCCACCACCACCGATGGCTCGCCACCAGCGTTAGCAACGATTTCGCGCAGAGGCGCTTCGATGGCCTTCAGCACCAGCTTGATACCAGCATCCTGCTCGGCATTGTCGCCCTTCAGGTTGCCAATAGCTTGCTTGGCGCGCAGGAATGCCACGCCGCCGCCAGCCACAATGCCTTCTTCCACAGCAGCGCGGGTTGCGTGCAGGGCGTCTTCCACGCGGGCCTTCTTTTCCTTCATCTCGACTTCGGTCGCAGCGCCAACCTTGATCACTGCAACACCGCCGGCCAGCTTGGCCACGCGCTCTTGCAGTTTTTCACGGTCGTAGTCGCTGGTCGCTTCTTCGATTTGCAGGCGGATTTGCTTGACGCGAGTTTCGATTTCGTCAGCTTGGCCAGCACCGTCGATGATGGTGGTGTTTTCCTTGCCGATTTCGACGCGCTGAGCTTGGCCCAGGTCTTCCAAAGTGACCTTGTCCAGTGTCAGACCCACTTCTTCAGCGATGACCTTGCCGCCGGTCAGGATGGCGATGTCTTCCAGCATGGCCTTGCGACGATCGCCAAAGCCAGGGGCCTTCACAGCCACAACCTTCAGGATGCCGCGGATGGTGTTGACCACCAGCGTTGCCAGGGCTTCGCCTTCGACGTCTTCTGCAATGATCAGCAGAGGACGGCCAGCCTTGGCCACTTGCTCCAGTGTAGGCAGCAGGTCGCGGATGTTGCTGATCTTCTTGTCGAACAGCAGAACGAAGGGGTTGTCCAGAACAGCGGATTGCTTTTCTGGGTTGTTGATGAAGTAAGGCGACAGGTAGCCACGGTCGAATTGCATGCCTTCAACGACATCCAGCTCGTTGTCCAGGCTCTTGCCTTCTTCCACAGTGATTACGCCTTCCTTGCCAACCTTGTCCATCGCATCAGCAATGATCTTGCCGATGGATTCGTCGGAGTTGGCGGAGATCGAGCCTACTTGGGCGATTTCCTTGGAAGTGGTTGTGGCTTTGGACTGAGTCTTCAGCTGTTCCACCAGAGCGGCCACAGCCTTGTCGATACCGCGCTTCAGGTCCATGGGGTTCAGACCAGCGGCAACGTACTTGCTGCCTTCGCGCACGATGGCTTGTGCCAGCACGGTAGCAGTTGTTGTGCCATCACCAGCAATGTCGTTGGTCTTGGAGGCAACTTCCTTCACGAGCTGAGCGCCCATGTTCTGCAGCTTGTCCTTGAGTTCGATTTCCTTGGCCACGGACACACCGTCCTTGGTCACGGTAGGGGCGCCGAAAGAGCGCTCCAGCACGACGTTGCGGCCTTTAGGGCCCAGAGTCACCTTGACCGCATTGGCCAGAATGTTCACGCCTTCAACCATGCGAGCGCGAGCTTCACCACCGAATACTACGTCTTTTGCTGCCATTTTTGGCTCCTACAAATTGAGTTCAATTGAGCCGCAAGTACTTATAAATAAATCGCTTGCAGCTATGAATTTGAAAGTTGGAAAGAAGCGAGAGATTACTTCTCGACGACTGCAAACAAGTCGTCTTCCTTCATCACCAGCAGCTCGTCGCCGTTGACCTTTACGGTCTGGCCGCTGTACTTGCCGAACAGAACGCGGTCACCGACCTTCACGTTCAGAGCGATTTGTTCGCCCTTGTCGTTACGCTTGCCAGGGCCCACAGCCAGCACTTCGCCTTGGTCAGGCTTTTCAGCAGCGTTGTCAGGGATATAGATGCCCGAAGCTGTCTTGGTTTCGTTCTCAAGGCGCTTGACGATCACGCGGTCGTGCAAAGGACGCAGGTTCATAACATCTCCTAGATATCAATCAACAAGGTGAATAGATCTGAAACCCTGCAGAAGCAGGATTGGTTCTAACTGATGTGGAGTTGGTGCTGTTAGCACTCAACACCATCGAGTGCTAATAATAAGGGAAAAAATTTTGCTTTCAAGAGGTAGGCCTTCCGAAGAAGTTGTAACGACTACTGCGGAACGTCGCTGATCCTTCGTCAGTGCGTCACTTATTCCGTTTTTTGGATAAACCTGTGATCGCTAAGCTCGCCCATGGCAGCAGGCAGGAGGGCCGCTGCGTAGTTTTTTTAGTGAGTGCAAGGGTACGGCATGCAGACGGGTCTGGCTTCGGATTGGATAGCGTGATAACCGAGGCATGACCAAGCTTGGGCATCAGTGCATCGTTTCGGTAAAAAATAAAAGTTCAGTGACGTCACATACTTTGGCGGTTTGACACGCTTTGGCAGCGCTGGTGCTCAGAGGTAGAAGCCCACACTTCTCTATGAATTGAATGGGTTTTTTAAAATTTCACGCCAGCAAAAAAGCCAGCCCTGTATTTTTGAGGGCTGGCTCGATTTGGTTGCGAACGTAGCGCTTAAAAGTCCATGGATGCTGAAACTGATACGGTGCGTGGCGCGCCCAGTATGAGCGACGTCAGCGCAGGCATGCCCCAGTACGCCTTGTTGGTGACGTTGTTCACTGCAGCACGAATCACCACCGGCGTGTTGTGTACCTTGGTTTTGTAGCGTGCGCCGAGATCGTAAGTGGTGCGGCCGCTTGCCCATTTCTGGTTCAAGTCATCGATGTACTGCTTGGAAACTGCCGTCACGTTGGCAGTCAGTGTCAGGCCTTGCACAACAGGGGTGTCCCATTCCACGCCAAGTTTGGCTTGCAGCTTGGGCATGCCTTTGGCCATTTTTCCCACATTGGCCGCCACGATAGACTTTGTGACCTTGGGATCTGAATAAGCAACCCCACCCATCAAACGTATGCCGTGCACGGGAGTGCCAAAGAATCCCCATTCCACACCGCGATTGCGCTGCTGTCCGTTGACGGCATATGTGTTGGTCGCAACATCTGCCGCGCCACTGGGCTTGGAAATTTGGTACACGCTCAATGTGTGTGCAAAGTCGCCCAAATCAATCTTCAGACCAACCTCTTTTTGCTTGGTCTTGTAGGGGGCCAGCATCTCTCCTTCATTGGCATAAGGCGAGGGCACCTGTTGCCCCTTGCTCAATCCTTCAATGTAGTTGGCGTAAACCGATAAATTCTCCGTGGCCTTGACCAGCAAAGCAGCTGCAGGTGTATTGGCACTGGTTGCATAGTGCTTTTTCGGATCAACAATCCCGCTGACCGCATTGAAATTGTCGGTGCGTACGGACTGGTGGCGAATGCCCAATGTCAGTTGCACACGATCCTTGGCGAATGACAAAGTATCAGCCAAGCCAAAACTGCGTAGTGTGGACTCGTTGTGTGTAATCGGCATTCCACCCATGACGGGAGCAGGCCCCCACACTGGGTTGTAAATCGTCGAGGTCATGGTTCCCGTGACGCGGTTGCCAGTCTCACGCAGGGTGTCTGCGTAATAGGTTGCATTGAGGGACCACTGATGGCCTACCGATCCTGTTTGGAAGCGACCTTTCAAGCCCGTGTCCAAGGATTTTTTCTCCACCTCGAATTGCAGTTGCGCCAACGTTGTGGTGAAGGCACCTGTGTTGGCATTCGTAATCTGCCCACCCGCAGCGCCGTTGTATGCGTAATTGGATTTGCTGCTGCCGACAGCAATATGGGCGGTGACTTGATCGGTCAAATCAAACTCACCACGGGCCATGATGGCTTTGTCCTTGTTGTGAACATAGCCCCAGTCTGGGCTGAGTAACGTATCAGCTTTGGGAGGCTTGGGGACAAAAGACACATTGTTCGCTAGCGTCAATCCACGGCTGACGCCATTGACTCGATCCTCGCTGATATACATATCGGTAGACAGGCGTACGCGGTCGCTGCGCCAATCCAGCCCCAAAGAGGCCAGTTCAGATTTTTTATCTTGCTGATTGACTGCGCCCTCGCCATCGCGATACACACCATTGAAGCGAATTCCGAACTGCTTGTTTTCACCAAATCGTCGGCCCATATCCAGGTGCGTTCCAAATTGCGCATTGGACATATAGGTGCCAGTCAAACGTGTCAGTGGGGCATCGCCTGCCCGTTTGGGTTGCAAGTTAATCGATCCACCGACCGAGCCACCGGGGGGCATGCCATTGAGCAGTGCAGTTGGGCCTTTAAGCACTTCCACGCGATCGTACATTTCTGTTGTACCGCGGTAGTAAGGGGCCATGCCGTACAAGCCGTTGATGGATGTGTCGGTGCTGCTTACGGTAAAGCCGCGGATGGAGTAATTCTCAGCCCAAGAGCCTGACGCGTTGTTGCTGAATACGGCTGGGTCTGTCGCAGAAATCACTTCGCCGATGTCTTTAGCTTGGCGATCGGCAATATATTCCTCGGTGTAGCTGATAGCGCTGAAAGGCGTTTCCATGAAGTCTTTGTCGCCCAGCAAGCCCACACGCCCACCCGTGGCCACTTGGCCACCTGCATAGGGCGCAGTCACATTCTGTGATTGCTCACGCACTGTTACTGCGGGCAGTGTGGGGGCATTGGCTCCGTCTTGCGCTGTTGTGGCTGTGCTGGTTTGCGCCAGCGTGCCTGAGGTGGACATCGCCAGCCCCATTAGCAGTGCCATGTGCGCAGCAGCGCTACGCTTGAGCGCGAAAGTTGGGCGAAGCAGGGCAGGCGCGTGCCATGCAGGTTGAGAGCAGCGTTGAGACATACCGATTTCCTTGTTATGGATGGCGTTGTGCAATGCAGCGGCGCATGTCCCTTCATCAGAGACACGGGAGCCGGCGCTGGCAGCAGCACCTTTTTGCAGGGTTGTTGGCTGGGGGTGAACCTGGCTATGAAGCGTTGAAGTTCAAACTTCAATCAAAAATCAAGAGCGAAAGATCTAGGGCTGATAACCCTTGAGCACGTCTTTCATTACGATGTGCAGCGATGTGGGGCTGGCGCCGGTCGTGTACCAGGCGTCGGCATCCACAAAAACGACACGGCCTTTTTTCCAGGCATTGGTTTGGCGTAGCAGAGGGTTAGCGACGTCTTCAGGCTTGAGTACAGCCTTGCGCTCCATCACGGCGGTGCGGTCCACCACATAAAGGATGTCGGGGTTGGCCTGCTGAATGAATTCACTGGATACAGGCTGTCCGTGCAGCCCTGCCTCTACCGCCGCGCTTGCTTGCTTGACGCCCAGGGAGCTGTAGACAAAACCGTAACGAGATTGCGCGCCGAACGAGCTGAAAGCACCGTTGTTGTGCAGCACGATGAGTGCGCGCTCCGGGCGGTTTTGAGTGATGCTGCGTACCTGCTGCACCTGCGCATCTAATGCAGCAGCTTTGTCACGTGCCAGTGCATCTTTGTGGAAAATGCGTCCCAGTGTCAGCAGGTGTTGCTTGACGTTATCAAAGTGGCCGCTTTGGCTGTTTTTGAAGTCGATGTCGAAATGCACGGTGGGTGCAATGTCGGACAACTCCTGGTAATGGTTGGCCTGAAGCGGGGTGATCAGAATCAGGTCGGGTTTGAGTGCATGTACGCGCTCCAAATTGGGTTGCACGATGGCGCCTAGATCAGCCACCTTGGCATCGTTTTTGTACTTGGCCAAAAAGTGCGGCACAAAGTCTTTCACCATGCCTGCAATTGGAACGCCGAGCTGATCGAGCATATCGACCTCATTCATCTCCAGCGCAGCAACGCGTTGAGGCTGGCGCGAAATCACGGTCTTTCCCAGTTTGTGCTCGACCGCCACAGGGCTGTACGCTGCAGTTTGTGCGAATGTGGAGCTGATGCTGGAGAAGCCACAGGCGGCCAAGAGGGCGGTGCAGCCAGCCGCACGCAGCCAATGTCGACGATGCAAAGTCATAGCGTTTTTTCCGGAGTGTTGAAGTAGTTGCAAACCAGGCCGCGGGCGCTGCGTGTGATTTCAAAATCAAGCCCGTACAGGTCGCCCAGACGTTGCTCGGTCACGACTTCGTGTGTGGCGCCGCTGTAGCGCAACGCGCCGTCTTTGAGCGCGACGATGTGATCCGAGTAATTGGCCGCGAAGTTGATGTCGTGAATCACCAAAATCACCGTGCGCCCTTGCTCATCACACAGGCGGCGCAGCGCCTGCATGATCTGCACAGCGTGCTTCATGTCGAGGTTGTTCAGGGGTTCGTCGAGCAGCAGTACATCGGTTTGCTGGGCCATGGTCATGGCCAGAAAAGCCATCTGGCGCTGGCCGCCGCTGATTTCGGTGATGTAGGCATCACGCAGCGGCTGCAGCGACAAAAATGCAATGGCGTCATCAATTGCCTGCTGGTCTTGTGGTGTCAGCGATCCTCTGCTGTGCGGAAAGCGGCCAAATGCCACCAGCTCTTGCACGGTCAGCCGCATATTGAAGCTGGGGGCCTGGCGCAGTGTTGCGACGTGCTTTGCATACTCGGATATGCGCAACTCGCTGACATCGCTTCCTTGCAGCAGTACGTTGCCGCTGCTGGGGTTGAGCAAGCGCGCCATCATCATCAGCAAGGTGGATTTGCCAGCACCATTGGGGCCAATCAGCGATGTGATGCTGTGTGCTGGAAAGTCCACGCTGACGTTAGATAGAACGATCTTGCTGCCGTAGTTTTTGTGCAGGTTGCGAACGGAAATCATGGGTTGCCTCGGCTGCGAACGGTCAGCGCTAGGAAATACACGCCACACACCAAGTTGACCAAAATGGTGACCGTGGTCTTGTAGTTAAAAACATGCTCAACCAGCAGCTGTGCCACGATAAAGATGGCGACCGTGATGGCGCAGCCCAGCGGTAGCGTGATACAGTGCCGAGCGCTTGGAGCCAGTGCGTAAGCAATGTTGGCCACAAACACGCCCATGAAAGCGGTGGGCCCAATCAAGCTGGTAGAGACCGCAACCAGTACGGCAATCAGTGCCAAGTGCAGTCGTGTGAAACGGGCGTGTTCCACACCCAGTGATATGGCGCACTCACGGCCCAGTGCCATCACATCAAGCACAGAGAGCGTTTTGCGCAGCACAGCCAGCACCAGCACGATGGCTACTGCGGCATAGGCCAGTGTTTCTGGGCGCGCGCGATTGAACGAGGCATAGCTCAATCCCTGAAATACGGCAAATTCACCTGGGCTGATGCGCAACTGCACAAACTGTGTGAAGGTGCCAATCACCATGGTCAGCACCAGTCCCACCAGCAGCAGTACGTAGACATCTGCATGGCCATCAGATGCACGATTTTTGCGTGATGAACGTCCGAGTAGCCACCAGTCAATCACGCAGGAATACAGCAGCATGAGGGCCACTGAAACGGCAAAGTTGCCGCGCAGGCCCAAGGCGGCGAGACCTTCTGCGCCCAGCACCAAGAGCAGCATGGCTTGCCACAGCAAATACACCGCTTCATAGCCCATGACAGCGGGTGTCAAGATGCGGTTGCCCGCCAGCGTCTGGAAAACGATGGCCGCAACGGCGACACAGATACCCCCCGCGACAATCGCGGCCAGACGTACCAAACGTTTAGGAATGACGTAGTTCCAGTCCCAGCCTGAGTCAATCAACACAAAGGTTGTGGCCAATGCCATCACACCAAAACCGATCCACCACAGGGGGGCGTAAGAGCGTTGCTTGCATTGCATCAGCGCACCCCACGCAAGATCAACAGCAGGAACACGACACCGCCAATGCCGCCTGCGGTCAGACCAATCGGCACTTCAAAGGGGTAAATCAGCAAGCGCCCCAGGATGTCGCATCCCAATAGCAGCGAGGCTCCGCCTATGGCCACCAGTGGCAGCGTTTGGCGCAGGTTGTCGCCACGGTGCAGAGCTACAAGCTGTGGAACGACCAAGCCCACGAAAGGAATTGCACCCACTGCGATTACGGTGACCGAGACGGTGACCGCGACCAGCAGCAAACCGATTGCGGCGGTGGCGGCATAACCGAGACCTAAACTGGCCGCCATCTCTTCGCCCATGCCCAATACGGTGAAGCGGTGGGCATACGCATAGGCCAGTGCAACCACGGGCAAGATCAGGTAAAGAATTTCATAGTGGCCCTGAACAATGCGCGAGAAATCGCCCAGCAACCAGCCCTGCATGCTTTGCATGATGTTGTGGCTGTAAGCATAGAACTCAGCCAGTGCGCTGAGCACGCTGCCATACATCAGCCCGACCACCGGGACCAAGACGGTGTTGCGAAACTGTATGCGCCGAATGATGAGTACGTACACCACGTTGGCAGCCAGGCAAAACACCAGCGCGAACAGCAGGCGTCCTGCCATCCCCACGTCGCCCAGCATTGGCAATGCAGTCACAGAAACCAGGATGCCCAGTTTGGCAGCATCCAGTCCGCCAGAGGTGCCGGGCTCTACAAACTTGTTGCGCACAATGTGCTGCAAGATCACGCCGCATACCGCCAAGCCGACGCCAGTCAGGATCAGGGCGGCCAGACGGGGCAAGCGGCTGGCAGAGAGCGTTAGCCAGGCATCGCCAGAGCCAGAAAAAAGCTGTGTCCATGCGATATCACGCACACCCACCATCAATGAGACCGCGCACAGCAGCGCAAACAGCCACCACCAACGTGCACTTAGTTGCATGGCTGACCCTGGGGCGTGCGGGTCGCATTGCCAGACGCAATGCGCCAGCCTTTGCCCATGCCTCGCTGGCGCAAAAACTGGGCATAACGCCCATTCAATGTCAGCAGTGCTTGCGGCGAACCTTGCTCAACAACATAGCCATCCTCAAGCACCACGACATGGTCTGCCATTGCGATGGTGGAGAGCTGGTGTGCAATCACAATCAGCGTGCGGCGCCCCTTGAGCAGAGACAAGGTATGGGCAATGGTCTGCTGGTTCTGTGCATCCAGTGCCGACGTGGCTTCGTCCACCAAGAATATCGGCGCGTCTTTGAGCAAGGCCCGTGCAATGGCAATACGCTGACGCTCGCCGCCAGACAAGCGTGCGCCGCCTTCGCCTACAGGGGTGTCTAAGCCTTGCGGCAAACGTGCAATGATTTCGGTCACACCCGCTTGCTGGGCAGCACGTAGCACTTCTGAATCTGTAGCGCCCAATTTGCCAATGCGGATGTTGTCTCCAATGCTGCCAGCCAGCAGATAACTGTCTTGAAAGATCTGGCTGGTGTGCTCGGCGATTTGCGCATCGGTGAGCTGGCGGACATCGACACCACCCAACTGAACCACCCCTGCGTTGGTGTCAAAAAAGCGTGCCAGTAACCGCATCACGGTGGTCTTGCCGGAGCCTGAGGCACCGATCAACGCTGTCATAGAGCCCGGGGCTATGTGCAAGCTCACGCCATGCAGTACTTCAGGCGCGTCGTCTGCATAGCGGAAATGTACGTTTTGCAGGCTGGCCGAAGCATCCTTGGGCTGCTGCAAAGGCTGAGCGTTATTTGGTTGCGGTAAAGGTTGTACCTGCAGCAAACTGGCAATGCCGCGCAGCTGCGTGTTGGCAGCGCGCAGAACATCCGCGTAGCCTGCTACTTCGAGCAAGGGATCAATAAAGCGGCTGACAATCAGCAGCGCCATGATCACCGTAACCACTTCGGATGAGGGCAGCCCGGTATTCAAAACACCATCAAGCCATGCCACGCAGGCGAGCAGCAAAACAGCCAATACCAACTGCACAGCCCAGGCATTGAGCACAGTGGACAGGGCTGAGCGTGCAATCACACGCAGCCCTGATTGCTGCTGTTGATCGATAGCTTGTTCCACAAAACGCGCGCTGCCTGCCTCGCCTTGAAACGCGCGCAGTACAGACTGGGCTTGCGCAAATTCAACGATACGTTGACTGGATTGCGCAAAATCAAGCTGAAATACGCTATCCGCATCACGTGCCAGACGGGTGGTCAGGGCAAATGCACCTGCCAGCAGGGGCAGTGCCACCAAAGCAATCATGCCCAGGATGGGGTGTAGCGCCCACAGCGTTACCACCAGCACCATGGGGGTGATAACGCCGCTAATCAAAGGTGTGAAAACGTGCGCAGGCAACTGTGCCACGCTCATCATGCCTTGTGTGACAACGTGTTCTAGGCGTGCCGTGTTCTGCGGCGTAAACCATCCCATCGGCATGCGTGCCACGTGTTCACCTAAGCGATGGCGCCCTGCTTGCAGCACCGCGGTGCCAACTTGCACACCCGCCTTTTCAACCCAGCGTCGCCAGAGCCAACTGGCGAAAACACCGAACAACAATGCCGTCAACCAGTACAGGGCAGCGATCGTGTCGCCTTGCAACCAACTGCGTAGCAAAGGCAGCAACGTGCTGATCGTTAAGCCGCACAGCAGACCATACGCTACGGCCAGCCATAGATAACGGTGAAAAACGGGCCGTGCAGTACCCAGCAATTGCGTGAAGGTTTTCAGCATGGCAAACCCTTTGTGGCTTGGGCTGTTGTGTTTGCGTAGCCACCTTGGCTCCATAAACGCGCATACAAGCCTTGCTGGGTCAGTAGTTGCAGATGGGTGCCTTGTTCTGCAATGGATCCACCATCCAGCACCAGAATCTGGTCGGCGTGCATCACCGTATCAAGCCGGTGGGCAATGACCAGTACCGTGCGTTGCTGAGTAAATTGCGCCAGTGCAGCTTGAATGTGGGCTTCGTTGGTTGCATCTGCGGCGGCTGTGGCCTCATCAAGCACCAGTACAGGCGCATCTAGCAGCACAGCGCGAGCAATGCTCAGGCGCTGAATTTCTCCGCCGGACAGCTGTGCATCTTCACCAATCACCGAGTCATAACCGCGCGGTAGCTGCAGGATGCGTTCATGCATATGGGCAACGTGCGCTGCCGCTTCAATTTCAGCTTGCGTAGCGCTAGGGCGACCCAGCGCAATGTTCTCGCGCACGCTGGCATGCACCAAGCGTATGGCTTGCAGCACAAAGCCAATCTGCTGGTATAGCTGTGCACTGGGGATGGCACGCAAATCAGCATCGCCGAGTGTGATTTTCCCTTGGGTGGGATCGAAAAAACGCAGTAGCAAGCTTGCCAAGGTCGATTTGCCGGCGCCTGATGGTCCAACAATGGCGGTGACCGTACCGGGTTTCAACTCGAAACTCACGCCACGGATTACGGTGTGAGCGCCTTCGTAGGCATAGTGCACCTTTTCGAATCGCACGGCATGGCCTTGTGGCACTTGCTGTTGTGCGTGCGTCGTCTGTGGCAGCACAGGGGTGTCTAGCAAGCTCAGCAGTCGTTGGGCGGCGGCTTGGGCGCTTTGCAAATCATGTAGCAAGGTATGTAGCAACAGCAAGGGTGCACACAGGCCAGGAGCTACCAAAGCAAACGGCAGCACGTCTACCGCTGTCATCCAGCCCAGATGCACCATGGCCATACCTGCGGCAAGTACCACACCTAACACTGTGACGGGTGCAATCAACGCATGGGCGTGGCCCATGGACTTCACCAGCGGGCGCGTGAAATCAGCAAACGCCGCTGCAAAACCATCTACGGCCTGCGCATAGCCAGTGTGGGGCCGGCCAGCTGCGGTATAGGCTTTGACAGTGCCAATGCTGCCGATAAGTTCAACGGCGGCACTGTTGATGGCCCCCATTTTTTCTGCCAGCGTGCCCATGTTCTGGCCGCTGGCTTTCATTGCGTGTGCCAGAAACCAGAAGAATCCTGCGAATGGCAGCATGGCAATCAGCGTTAAACGCCAATCGAGGGCCAGTAAGTACGCTACAGAAATCACCACGGCCCCACTGGCACGTGCTACAGAGGTAAAAAAGTGAGCCGTCAAACTGTGCAGCGTGCCCATGTCGTCTTGCATGGCCTGCTTCACTTGCCCCGAAGCACGGCTGGTGAACCAGCCCATCGGCACTTTTGACAGTTTGTCGACGACTGCTCGGCGAAGACGGTGTGTGAGTGCGTGGTCTGCACGGTGTGCCAGCCATTCACCAGCAAAAATCAGTGCGGTACCCATGAGCAAGCACGCAATGCTTGCCGTCACGATCCGCCACAAGCCAAAGCCTACATCTGCGTGACCCAGCGTCTGGCGAGCAATTTCGGCCATACCTGCCAATGGCACCAAAGTCATCATCGTGCCCATTGCTGCAAACGCTGCAGCAAAAATCAATCGTTTGCGTATGGGCTGCAGGATGCGGGCCATAGGGCTCGCGGGGGATCGGGTCGCAGAAGCTGCGTCATCAACATGCATAGAAGGCCGGGGTCAAAAAACAATACACCCACCTCCTAGCGTTTGCCTCTGTAGCGAAGCTGTTGTGGATGCTGCATGCGCACGCAATTGCAAATTTCAAGGTAAGGCAGTCAATGCTGCACCTTCAAACATCACAAATAGAGAAGTACGAATACGAATTAGTTTCATCATACTAAACTATTTCGTTGGCGCAAACTTTCCCTGTTGGCTGACAGCACAATTTGCCTAACAATGAGCGCCTACGATTTGATAAAAATGCAAGAAATAAAAACACCCACACGCGGGCGACCACGCACTATTACCCGAGAAAAAATTGCGGATGCAGGCATCCAAATAGGCTTGACCAATATCACTTTTGTGGGGGTCGCTGAGGCCTTAGGCGTCAGCCATATGGCGCTGTACAAACATGTGCCTAGCTTGGCGGCACTCAAGCACTTGATTGCCGAGGAAATTTTTCAGCGGTGGCATCTACCACTGGCTCCTGACGGTGGAGAAGGAGGGCTGCAGCTGTACATGCAGGTGTTCACCAACTCTGTGTGTGAATTTGTCAAAGCGCATCCCGGTGTGACGCCATATGTGATTCGTAGAATGGCGGCGACTGAACCCATGCTGGAGAAAATAGACCGCCACCAAACGCATGTCGCAGAAGCTTTTAGCATCAGCAAATCGCAGTCGCGCTGGCTGCTAGCGACGGTTACCTTTTTCTGTATCTCGGCCGCAGATACCATTTATTCGGCGGTAAATCGAGACCCCTCACTCAGTGCAGACCAGCAGGCCGAGCAGTTGGAGCTGGAGCAAGAATTCATGCAAGGCGTGGGTGCACTTATCGAGGGGGCTCTCTTGACCATGTACAGACAGATCGACTGAAGCCACCCCGAAATTGGATTGCGTTGCCCCAATAAAAACAGCGGGGCAATTCAAGTCCTCCAAACCATGGTGTCAACGCGGCGTTTTCCAAATGGCATGCCTTACTGAAGGCATTTGCTCACAGTAGGCGTTACGTTGAATCTCTTGAACACCTATGGTCAGTCCAAAGATAGACCAAGATGTCTGCTTGCATAGAGGCAGGCCACTATGAGTCTTCGCCTGTTTGGAAATTTGAGTCAATTCAACCGACCTGCATCCATCACGGGTGCCAATAGTTCGCAGTGGTTAAAGACGTTGTTGTACCGGTGTTTCCAGCCAAAGCGTATGACAGCTGGTTGGCTGCAGCAATCACAGTTTTAGCCATTTCTTCAAGTTTCTGTTGAGGCAGGCGTGAAGCCGGACCAGACACGCAAACTGAACCTAAAAGTTGCCAGTGCTTGCCAAAAACTGGTGCAGAAATGGTTGCCACGCCTTGCTCACGTTCTCCGATTGACCAGTGAAAACCGCGTTGGCGAATGGTCTCATACAACTCACCGGGTTCGCCAGAAAAGGCAAGTATCACGCGTCCAGGTGACCCTTTATCGAGCGGTAGGCCTTCACCCATACGTGCGTGATGACGCAGCGCTTGCGGACCTTCCACACGCACAAGGCAGGTTCTCACATTCCCTTCTCTGACGTAGAAGGCCGCACTTTCTCCGCTCTCCAGTGTTAGAGCTCGGAGAGCGGGTTCCAGTACGTTTTGCACGTCGAAGCCAGCTTGGTATCGAGCTCCCAGCCAGCCAGTTGCAGGGCCCAGACGCCAGTCACCGTCTTCACGCTGAACCAAATATCCAGACTGCGCAAGGGTGCGTGCGATACGCAGTGCTGTGGTCTTGTGTAATTGGCAGCGTCGACTGAGCTCGGCAAGGCTCAGATGGGACTCGCCCAATGCAAAAGCATCTAGCAACTGCATTGCTCGGATGACCGCAGCCACGCTACCAGTCGAGGACGTGGCGTTCTCATGTTCATCGCCAGAGTTTTTGCCATTTATTGCGACTTTTTCAGCGGAGGCTGCGTCCAATTTCATTTCAGAAATTAATGGCGAGTTGCAGGGAGAAGTGTTGCTCATAGCGCAATTGGTTTCGTTGTGCGAAATGGCATTGTATCCAGTGAAACTTTTTTCTAAAGTCGTGCACCACTTGGCGTAAGACCAGGCGGGAAATCAATAAATGATATGGAGACAACGTATGACTATCACGACACGAGCATCTTTCATGTCGGCGCGCCTTTGTACTTTGGTGCTGGGCACAGCTGTATTCGCGGTAGCAATGGCTAGTGCGCATGGGCAGACTAACTATCCAGTCAAGCCTATTCGTCTGCTTGTTCCGTTTCCGCCCGGCGGGGGCACAGACATGATTGCGCGTTCAGTAGCGCAAAAAATTACAGAGAAAACCAGCTGGAATATCGTTGTGGACAATCGCCCAGGTGCGGGCGGTAATCTGGGTGTTGACGCTGCCGCCAAAGCAGCGCCAGACGGGTACACCCTGGTGATGGGGCAGACAAGCAACTTGGCAATTAACCCTGCCTTGTACAAAAAACTCCCATATGACCCGCTCAAAGATCTCACCCCCGTCGCGTTGGTATCTTCCTCGCCAGTTTTGATCGTAAGTGGTGCTGGTACACCATTCAATTCAATTGCTGAAGTTTTTAAAGTGGCGAAAGCCAAGCCTGACGTAGTTACCGTTGGCTATGCAGGAAATGGAACTGTTGCCCATTTGGCGGTGACCCAGGTAGAGCAAGCGACAGGTGTCAAGCTGCGTCACATTCCATATAAAGGTATTGCGCAAGCGATCACTGATTTGTCGGGCGGACAAATTGATCTTTTTGTCGGATCGATACCGTCATTAATTGGTCAAGTGCGCAATGAAAAGCTCCACCCACTGATGGTCACTTCAAAGCTACGTGCAGTCCAATTACCGTCTACACCAACCATGGCAGAGTCAGGTAGCAAAGACTTTGAAGCCATTACTTGGTTCGGAATTTTGGCTCCCGCAGGGACACCAGACGCCATCGTGCAAAAGCTGAACAAAGCCATTAATTCAGCCTTGTCAGAGCCTGATGTGGCTGAGAAGTTGCGTTCGGAAGGTGGTGATGTTTTGGGGGGGAGTGCTGAAGCTTTCGGCAAGCTCATGCAAGCCGAAGTACCTCGCTGGGCCAAGATCGTTAAGGACTCGGGCGCTAGCTTGAACTGAAGCCTCCTAACCGTACCTTCTGATAACCCGCTTCATGCACGACGACAGCGTAGCTATGCCAGGGGGCGCTGCAACGCTGTCGGGCGCCTGTGACTGCTGCAGTTCGACACTGCGTCAAAGCGTTGCTGGAGAGGCTCTGCATGGCGGTGGTCAGCATGAATGACTTCATTGCGGAGCAACGGCGGGCTGCAATTGCCTTTGCTAAGACGCTCGCCATCGCAGTGCAGCGGCTGAGTCCAGGCATCCATCAGGGGCGCTGAAAGGTCAGCCTCTCTCCACGCAGGCCAATCGTCTGGGCATGGCGCTGGTTAGCGCCCCCCGACTCAACGACTTGCAGAAGGTCCATTTGGCACCTTGGTCGAAGGTCAACAAGGACAGAAGCATTAAGACCCAGTGGGCTGCTGTTGTCGCTGTGGCCGTAGTTCATGCACTTCATTCTTTTTTTCTAACCATTTTGTAGTCACACCATGATCCAACTTCCCGAAGTTATTCGTGATATCGAGCGCGTCAACGCCGACGTTGTCACCAAGGCTGCTACGTTCCAAGCCGCCATACTTGCCGACGTGGCCGGTCGTCGCGGTACGATGCACAGCCGCGTAGCGCCCGTGCATCAAGACATGAAGGTGGCTGGCGCTGCCTTTACCGTAGAAGTGCGTCCTGGTGACAACTTGATGATCCACGCTGCCATTGCCCTGGCCCAGCCGGGCGACGTTCTGGTGATCGACGGCAAGGGCGATCAGACAGCGGCGCTGATGGGCACGCTGATGCTTAGCGCCTGCAAGAAAGTTGGCCTGGCCGGCGTCATAGTGGACGGCGCCATTCGTGACAAACTGGAAATTCTGGATCTGGGTTTCCCTGTGTTCAGTGCCGGCTTCAATCCTGCCGGTCCCACCAAGTACGTACCTGGCCGCATCAACCACCCAATCTCCGCCGGTGGTATCACCGTAAACCCGGGTGACCTGGTGGTGGGCGATGCCGATGGCGTGGTTGTCATCGAACGCGAAAAGGCCTCGGCCATGATGGCCTTGGCTGATAAGAAAGTGGCGGATGAAGCCGCACGCATCGAAGCTATCGCCCGTGGTGACACTGCTTCGAAGTGGCTGCCTGCTGCACTGCGTGCCGCTGGTGTGCTCAAAGAAGGGGAGTCACTGTGAGCAATACCATCATCGTGACAGGCGCTGATCTGGCGCAGCAGGCGTTGGACTTACTCACCAGCTATGAGATCGTCTATGCCGGCAAGGCCCCCACCGAAGAGGAGCTGGTGGCCTTGTGCAAGCGGCACGACCCCGTGGGAATCATTGTGCGCTACGGAAAAGTGAGCGCATTCATGATGGATGTAGCACCTTCGCTCAAGGTCATCTCCAAGCACGGCAGTGGCACGGACACCATCGACAAAGTGGCTGCCACAGAGCGTGGTATTGAGGTGGTGGCAGCTGTGGGTGCTAACGCAGCAGCAGTGGCCGAGCAGGCTTTGGCGCTACTGCTGGCCTGCGCCAAGTCCGTCGTTACGCTGAACTCGCGCATGCATGCAGGCCATTGGGACAAAGCTACACACAAGAGCATGGAGCTGAGTGGTCGCACCGTGGGCCTGGTGGGTCTTGGCGCCATCGGCCTGCGTTTTTCCAAGATGGCTGATGCGTTAGGTATGCGCGTGATTGGGTTTGATCCGTTTGCCAAAAATCTGCCGAACTATGTGCACAGCGTTAGCCTGGAGACGATCTGGCGTGATGCCGATGCAATCTCGCTGCATTGTCCCTTGGTGGATGAAAACCGCGGCATGTTAAATGCAGCAACGCTGGCGCAGTGCAAGCGCGGTGTGATCGTAGTCAACACCGCGCGCGGCGGCCTTATCGATGAAGTTGCGATGCTGGAAGCTGTTCGCTCGGGCCAGGTGATGTCTGCGGGGCTAGACAGTTTTGCGGTGGAGCCTATGGAGGCCGGTCACCCATTCCAGGGTGAGAAGAATTTCATTCTCTCCCCGCACATTGGCGGCGTAACGAATGACGCCTACGTGAACATGGGTGTGGGTGCTGCGAAGAACCTGCTGCAGGTGCTGGCACGTTTTACGGCGGTTGCGTGATTCACCGCTGAAAAATAAAAATCAAGGCGTACCGGCCTTACCTCCCTGGGTAAGGCCGGTGTAGCCTTTGATTAGGTGACGCCTTGCCTGATTAAGCTGAGAGCGGGCTTTGTTTACTGGAGGCTACCGATGCGCTAGCACCTGCCGCCTGCGATGCATCAATTGATGCAACATCGCTGGTGGCGGGTGTAGCAGACATCAATCCAGTTCCTGAACCCCGCCGCCAGATACGGTGAGGATTTGCCCGCTGATCCAACTGGCCGCAGGGGAGCATAAAAAGAGCGCTGCGTTGGCAATGTCTTGTGGCTCGCCGATGCGACCAATAGGGGTGTGCTTGAGCATCGTTTTCAGGATGTCATCGTTGAGTACGGACGCAAGCGCATCGGTGCGGGTAGCGCCAGGAGCAATGCCGTTCACCCGGATGCCCATTGGGCCGACATCAAATGCGATATTTCGAATCAAGTGGTTGGTTGCTGCCTTCGAAGCACCATAGGCCGCCATGCGTCTATTTTTGTTTTCACCGGCCATGGAGGTAATGGCCAGCATGGAGCCACCGCCAGTTTTCTCCATCTCCGGGGCAGCAAGTTGGGCGAGCCGGAAAAGAGAAAAGACGTTCAGATCGAAGGCACGTCTGAAATCTTGCATGGGCATGTTGAAAGGTTTAGGGCCACCGCCACCAGCGTTGCTGACCAAGACGGTCAATCGACCAAAGCGCTGGATCGTTTGATCGATCAGGTTGTCCAGATCTTCTTCGTGTGTGACATCGCAGGCGACAGCCATTGCTTGGCCACCCCGCTCTTGAATGCCTTGGGCCACCGTCGTGGCTGTTTGCAGATGTAGATCACTGACCACTACTACGGCCCCCGCTGCTGCAAAGGTTTCTGCAATGGCGCGACCTATGCCGGCCCCCGCACCTGTGACAACGGCAATCTGGTTGTCGAGTCTGAAGTGAGCTGGTTCATACATGGTGAAACTCCTTTGAAGACTTGCTAGGCTGCCTCGCGTAATCTGAGCGCCGTAGCTAGGTAGTGAGATCAGTGCAAGTATGCTGAAAAGATGGAGAAACTGCGATCATCATTCATTATCAGTGACGCATCTTTGCTTAAACTTTGGTAACAGCTAGGTAGTGAGATCAGTGGCAGTATGCTCAAAGGTGAAAGAACAGCGAGCATCATTCATCATCCAGTGATGCATCATTTTCCTCAAACTTTGGTAACACTATGAAGCTTGGATACACCATCGTCTACGTTCCCGACGTAGAAGCGTCCCTACAGTTTTTCTCTGACGTTTTTGGTTTTGCAGTGAAGTTTCTGCATGAGTCCGGAACCTACGGTGAGCTGGTCACCGGTGAGACGACGTTGGCATTTGCTGTGCATGAGCTTGGGCGCAGCAATTTCAATGGGGGGTACATTGCCGCTTCAGAGTCAGACAAACCACTGGGCATGGAACTTGGGTTGGTGACTGAAGATGTTGAAGCGGTACATGCCCGAGCGATAAAAGCAGGGGCATTGGAGCTTGCAGAGCCCACCAAAAAACCCTGGGGGCAGGTTGTCTCTTACGTCCGATGCCCGGATGGCACCTTGGTTGAACTTTGTACGCCCATTGGTGCGTAAATCATGACTCTGAAGAGGCGCTTGCAATCAATGGCTGCTTGAGCAGCCAGAGATTGGCCATCGCCCTGAATGATCTGTGCGACCGTGGGTGCAGCTGTGGTTTGTTGATTGATTGATTGAGTCATCCTCAATCGCCCGTTTATCGGGAACGCAAACAAGTTGTTGATGGGCAGCAACTTGCTTTTCACCACTTCGGTTGCTTGATCCGCCTCTTGAGTTGTCGCCAGCCACCGGCGAGATGACTAGGGCGCATGAAGCTGGCTTTCCCGATGAAAAAGCTATGCATTCTTTTACATCCTAGAATTTTCGGCTTTCAACCTTGCTATATGCAGCGTTGAATTCATAAAAGGCTTGAGGGCCTTTTTTCATGCTTCTCTTTGTGAATAGATGTATGTAGTCTATTCAGTTGCTTTGTATTGACACTCCCTCAACATTCGACGTGACCCGTGAGGTCCGGCAATGCATGGGCAATCACCAAGGTAGAAGACTCGACGGCGGGCTGTACACCCGCGTCACCAGGCATTGCCTGTAAACCTAACGCCCTCCATGGTCATGGGAGCGCGGTTTATGAAAACAAAATCACGATGAATCACAGCAGAAGAAGGTTCTTCAAGCTGTGCAGTGCTGGTGCCACCGGTGCCACTGCTGCGTCTTTGGGCTTTGCTCCTTCGGTGGCGCTCGCCACCCAACCTCGCCAGTACAAACTGCTGCGTGCCAAGGAAACCCGTAACAACTGCACCTACTGCTCCGTAGGTTGCGGGGTGCTGATGTACAGCCTGGGCGATGGTGCGAAAAATGCGAAGGCGAGCATTTTTCACATTGAAGGGGATCCGGATCACCCGGTCAGCCGTGGCTCACTGTGCCCCAAGGGTGCCGGCCTGCTGGACTATGTGCACAGCAAGCAGCGCCTGCAACGGCCGCAATACCGTGCGCCTGGTGCCACCGAATGGCAGGACATGGGCTGGGACGAGGCGATTGATCGCATTGCCCGCCTGGTCAAGGATGACCGCGACGCCAACTTCATTGAAAAGAATGCACAGGGCACCACGGTGAACCGCTGGCTGTCCACGGGCATGCTGTGCTCGTCGGCTGCCAGCAATGAGACGGGCGTGCTGGATTTCTACTTTGCGCGCGCCTTGGGCATTCTGGGTATGGACTGTCAGGCCCGCCTGTGCCACGCACCCACAGTGGCGGCTTTAGCGCCGTCGTTTGGCCGTGGTGCTATGACGAATCACTGGACCGACATCAAGAACGCCAATGTGGTGATGATCATGGGCGGCAACCCTGCCGAGGCGCACCCCGTGGGCTTCAAATGGGTGATTGAGGCCAAGATCAAGAACGGTGCCAAAGTCATCGTGGTTGATCCACGCTTTAACCGCAGTGCTGCCGTGGCCGATTTGTATTCGCCTATCCGCGCAGGTTCGGACATTGCATTTCTGATGGGGGTGGTGCGCTATCTGCTGGCGAACGACAAGATCCAGCACGAGTATGTGCGTGACTACACCAACGCTGCTCTGATTTTGCGTGATGACTATAGCTTTGATGAAGGCCTGTTCAGCGGCTACAACGAAGCGGGCAAGAAGTACGACAAGTCTTCGTGGATGTATGAGTTTGACGAGAAGGGCAATGCCAAGCGCGACGAGAGCATGCAGCATCCGCGCTGTGTGCTGAGCCTGCTCAAAGCCCATGTTGAGCGCTACACCCCCGAGCTGGTCAACAACATCTGCGGCACACCCAAGGATGAGTTCCTGGAGATTTGCGGCATCTTGGCTGAAACCTCGGCACGCAACCGCACAGCAACATTCCTGTACGCACTGGGCTGGACGCAGCACACCAGCGGCGCGCAGATGATTCGCGGTGCGGCCATGATTCAGCTGCTGCTGGGCAATATCGGCATGGCGGGTGGTGGAGTGAATGCGCTGCGCGGGCACTCCAATATTCAGGGCTATACCGATCTGGGCCTGTTGTCGCTGCGTCTGCCGGGCTATATGAATCTGCCCTCCGACCAGCAAACCACCATTGGTCAGTACCTGCAAGAAACCACGCCCAAGGCCTTGCAAGCTGATCAGGTGAACTACTGGAAGAACACGCCCAAGTTCTTTGTCAGTCTGATGAAGGACCTGTGGGGCGACAAGGCGACGGCTGAAAACAGCTGGGGCTTTGACTGGCTGCCCAAGGCTGACCGCAGCTACGACCTGATGGCTTACCTCGACATGATGTACGAAGGCAAAGTCAACGGCTACATCGTTCAAGGCTTCAACCCGCTGGCAGCCGTGCCTGACAAGAACAAGACGCAGGCGGCACTGTCCAAGCTGAAGTTCATGGTGGTGATTGACCCGCTGTCGACAGAAACTTCTACCTTCTGGAAGAACCATGGCGAAGAGCACGATGTGGATTCTTCGCAAATTCAGACGGAAGTTTTTCGCCTGCCTTCATCGTGTTTTGCGGAAGAGAACGGCTCCATCGTCAACTCGGGCCGCTGGCTGCAATGGCACTTTGCTGGGCAGGAGCCACCGCACGATGCCTGGCACGACGGAAAAATTTTAGGCCATCTGTTCATGAAGATTCGCCAGCTGTATGAGCAGGAGGGCGGTGCCAACCCGGCCCCAATCCTGAACATGAACTGGAACTTCACCAACAACTACGACCCTGCGCCAGAAGAAGTGGCCAAGCGCGCCAATGGCTACGCACTGGCTGACATCAAGGATGCGCAAGGCAACACCATCAAGCGCAAGGGCCAGTTGCTGGACGACTTTGGCCAGATGAGCGATGACGGCAGCACGGCCAGCTTTTGCTGGGTGTTTGCGGGCTCATGGACCGAGCAGGGCAACCAAATGGCCCGCCGTGACAACACCGATGTGGGACTGGGCAATACGCCGGGCTGGGCGTGGGCCTGGCCACAGAATCGCCGCATTTTGTACAACCGTGCATCGGCTGACATCAACGGAACGCCCTGGGACCCCAAGCGCCAGATTCTGTGGTGGAAGGGTGCACGCTGGACGGGTATCGACGTGCCCGATTTTGCGGCCGGCGCTGCGCCAGGTACGGCAACACGCCCTTTCATCATGCAGCCCGAAGGTGTGGGTAGATTGTTTGCGCTGGGGGGCATGACCGATGGGCCATTCCCAGAGCATTACGAGCCGTTGGAGTCGCCCATTGAGAGCAATCCACTGCACCCCAAGGTGACGATCAACCCTACGGCCCGTGTGTTCGCCAAGGACCAAGAGCGCATGGGGCATCGCAAGAATTTCCCTTATGTGGCAACGACCTATTCGATCACGGAGCTGTTCCGCCACTGGACCAAGCATTCACTGCTGAATGCCATTGTTCAGCCGGAGCAGTTCATCGAAATTGGTGAATCACTGGCAGCCAGCAAAGGCATCAAGCACGGCGATGTGGTACGTGTCAGCACCGAGCGTGGCTACATCAAGGGCAAGGCGGTGGTGACCAAGCGCATGCAGACGCTGACCATTGCGGGCCAGCAGGTAGACAGCGTGGGCATTCCCGTGCACTGGGGTTTTGAAGGTGCCGCCCGCAAGGGCTTCCTGGCAAATACCTTGCCCCCGGCGGTGGGCGATGCCAATTCGCAAACGCCTGAGTACAAGTCGTTTCTGGTCAACATCGAGAAAGTGTGAGGGAGCCCATGACCATGCAATCCCAAGACATTACCCGACGTTCGGCCACCAATGGCCTGACGCCTGCGCCGCGTGTGCGCGATCACAAGCAAGAGGTGGCCAAGCTCATCGACGTGAGCGTGTGCATTGGCTGCAAAGCGTGCCAGGTGGCCTGCAACGAGTGGAACGATCTGCGCGACGACGTAGGGCACAACGCAGGGGTGTATGACAACCCTGCCGACCTCTCGCCCAAGACCTGGACGCTGATGCGCTTTGACGAGCACGTTAACGAAAAGGGCAAGCTGGAGTGGCTGATCCGCAAGGACGGCTGCATGCACTGCGAAGACCCCGGTTGCCTCAAAGCCTGTCCGCAACCCGGAGCCATCGTGCAGTACGCCAATGGCATCGTGGACTTTCAGTCCGAGCACTGCATTGGCTGCGGCTACTGCGTGGCCGGCTGCCCGTTCAACGTGCCGCGTATCAGCAAGGAAGACAACAAGGCCTACAAGTGCACGCTGTGTTCTGACCGTGTGCAGGTGGGACAGGAGCCTTCTTGCGTGAAAACGTGCCCCACGGGTGCGATCACCTTTGGCACGAAGGAAGACATGCTGCACAAGGCCGCAGGTCGCGTCAAGGAGATGAAGAGCCGGGGTGTGGAAAACGCCGGTATCTATGACCCCCAAGGCGTAGGTGGCACCCACGTGATGTATGTGCTGCAGCATGTAGACCAGCCACAGCTGTACCACGGCCTGCCTAAAGACCCCCATATCAGCGGTGTGGTTCAAGGGTGGAAGGGCTGGTTCAAGCCACTGGCTGCGCTGGGTTTTGTGACCGCCTTGGCGGGCGCTGCGGCCCACTACATCAGCACCGGCCCCAACGAGGTCGATGAAGACGACACCCCACAACCCGGAGACAAGTCATGAGAAAAGACCGCATGATTTTGCGTACACCGCTGCCCGATCGCCTGTGCCACTGGGCCATGGTGGTGTGTTTTTTTCTGGTGGCACTGTCCGGCCTGTCGTGGCTGTTTCCCAGCCTGAATTGGCTCAATGGCGTGTTTGGCACGCCGCAGATGGCGCGTGTGCTGCACCCTTTCTTTGGCATTGTGGTGTTTGCTGCGCTGGTCTATCTGTTCATCCGGTTTGTGAAATACAACCTGTTTGAAAAAGAAGACCGTATCTGGCTGGAGAACGTCAAATCCGTTACGGCGGGCGATCACAGCAAACCGCTGCGCATTGGCAAGTACAACGCAGGCCAGAAGTTCATGTTCTGGGGAATCATGGGCCTGATCTGCGTGCTGCTGATTTCGGGGCTGGTGATCTGGCGTGCGTACTTTGCACACCTGTTTCCCATCCCGGTGCTGCGCGTGGCCTTGCTGCTGCATGCGGTGGCTGGGGTTGGGTTGATGCTGCTGATCATTGGGCACATCTACCTGGCTTTCTGGGTCAAGGGATCGATCCGCGGCATGGTGACAGGTTATGTCAGCCACGCCTGGGCGCGTGCCCACCATGACCGCTGGCACGATCAGATCAGCGGCAAGGGTGCAGACAAGACGAAGCCGGGGTCAGCGCGATGAGTATTCGCATCGTTCCTGAGTCAGAGCGTTCACCGGGGGTGGACCACATCGCCGCAGTGCTGTTGCCTGTTGCCGATTCCGCCTACACCCGCCGCGCGGCACGCTTGCGCCAGCTGGCGGATGGGCATGTGATGGCGGACTACCTGTGCTGGGCGGCTGATCTGGTCAGTGCCCAGCAGGCAACCCATGAGGCTGCACCTTTGCCTGAAGCAGAAGTTCAGGCACTGACACAAGCCTTGCTCGACCAGACGCAAGCGCCACTGCACAGCGGGCACTGGCCACGGTCTGCCCATTGGCACGCTGTGCTGGGGCAATTGCTGCTGCAGCTGGATCTGCAGCCCAGCATGCACAGTGCCCCTTTGCAGCAAGCGATAGCGGTATTGCGCCATGCCAGCCAGGACCAGTGTGACCAGTGGGCAGACGCTCTGCTGGCCGTGCTGCGTGGCGATGAAGCGCCGCAAGACAGCGCCTTGCCCGAGGCGGGGGCTGCGCAAATTTTGTGGAGTGCGCTGTCTGTGTACTGGCGCCAACTGGCCAGCCAGTTGCCTGCTACGGGCGTTGCGCAAGCGGGGGAGCACCGCCACCTGTGCCCTGTCTGCAACCACTTGCCTACCGGCAGTCTGGTCATGGCGGGTGCACAAGCTGGGCTGCGCTACGTGCAGTGCAACCTGTGCGAAAGCCAGTGGCATGTGGTGCGCACCAAGTGCACCAACTGCGATGGTACGGAGGCGCTGGACTACTGGTGTCTGGAGAGTGAAAAAGCGCCCATCAAGGCAGAAAGCTGTGGCGACTGTCACAGCTACCTCAAGGCTTTTTACCTGCAGACTGATCACCAGCTCGAAATGGTGGCCGATGACTTGGCCAGCCTGGCGCTGGACGCGGAGATGGAAGCCCAGGACGTAGCGCGCAGTGGCTTTAATCCGCTGATGCTGCCTTGAGCTTGCAGCGGCAATAGCCGCGATAGAGGTAGCTGCTGTAGCCGTCCAGCGGTTTTGCGTTTGACGCACCGTTGGACGCGGCATGCCTAGGCCCAAGGCCCCGCGTGCACGCTTTTGGCGGTTTACTTGCTGGTGGGGGCGGCACCCGCCAAAGCCTGCAGGGGTGCGCCTGTCAAGCGGTAGCGAATCCACTCTGATTGGGGCTTGGCATCCAGACTGTCGTAGAACTCGATCGAAGGCGTATTCCAGTCCAGCACGCTCCATTCAAAGCGGCCGCAGTCTTGGTCAACAGCAATGCGTGCCAAGTGTTGCAGCAGGGCTTTGCCTGCGCCTTTACCGCGTTGCTCTGGGGAGATGTACAGATCTTCCAGGTACAGCCCATGCTGGCCTTGCCAGGTGGAGTAGTTGAAAAAGTACACAGCAAAGCCCACCGGAGTGTCGCCATCCAGGCAAATCAGCCCAAACACCTTGGGGTTCTGGCAAAACAGGGTGCGCTGTACATGCTCAGGGGTGGCTAGTACTTCGTGTTCGGCTTTTTCGTAGATGGCCAGTTCACGCACAAAGTGCAACATCAGATCGGTGTCTTTGGCGGTGGCGGGGCGGATGGTCAGGGCAGTCATCGGGTGTTGGGTAAAAATCAAGGTAAAGCGGGGCTGGGGCCATGGCCCCAGCGTTCAAAGCAGCGGCGCAGCACGTGGAAGTGGTCTTCAAACATCTGGCTTTCCAAGGCTGCGATGTCATTGAGAGGCACCCAGCGCGCGGCGGCGGCATCGTCACCCGCTTGCACGGCAGGCAGTGCAGCAAGCGGTAGTTCAAACATGAATACATGGGTGATGGTGCGCCCGCGCAGGCTGCGCTCGGGGTGGTCAAACACCTCGGTGCCCAGCAATGCGGCGTGCATGTCGGCGGCGGGCAGCGGCAGGCTGGTTTCTTCATCCAGCTCGCGCAGGCACGATTGCCACAGGGTGTCGTGGGGCTCAACAAAACCACCAGGCAGAGCCCACAGGCCCTGGCCGGGTGCATGGCCCCGCTGGATGAGCAGCACATGCTCTTTGCAAACCAGCAAACCATCAACGGTGACGAACACCGGCGGGTAGGGCGCGGCAGCCCATGCCGCTTTGTAGCCGCTGACCATGCGCCACTCGGCGCGCATGGCGGTGTAATCGGGCGTGGTTTGCCACGTGCGCAACCACGTGGCTACGGCAGCAGGTACCAAGGCGTCAAGCTGCGCCCACATCTGGGTGAGGGGGTGCTCGGCCAGGTTCCAGTAAATGTCACGTGTGGGCGTGCCGTCAAAAGCGCCCTGGCGCGGCAGGCTCAGCAGCGCCCAGCCGGGAAAGCGCGCTAGGTAGTTGCTGCTGGCATCTTTGAAGTGGCCCACCAAGGCAATGTGTGCACCAGCAGGTGTTTGGCCTTGCACGGCGGCCATGACGGCCTGCAGCCAGCGGGGCTCGTCGTAATAGTCCCGCACTGGCACGCAGTGCACGCGCGCGGTCTCTTCATCGCTCAGGCTGGCGTGCACCAGTTGCGCACGCTCTTGCCAGGTAAAGGGGTTTTTGGGGCTGCGCGCTTGCCAGGCGCTGCCCAGTACCACCACCACTTGCTGTGCGGTCTGCAGGGCTTGGCGCAGCAAGGCCAGATGGCCGTTGTGAAAAGGCTGAAAGCGGCCAATCAAAACAGCAGTGTGCGGGGCATTGTCAGGCAGTGGCATAACTAAAAGTGAGCGGCTAGCGCTGGTGTTTTAACACTTTCAAAGTATTTTGTATTGAAGGTTGTTGATTGGTAAGCGCTAGCAGCTATGTTTTTGGAAAATCAAATGATGGGGTCTGCAATGCCAAACACCTGGCGCAGGTAGGCCAGATAGGTTTCATCGTCGCACATGGTTTTGCCGGGTGAGTCAGAAATTTTGGCCACGGGCTGGCCGTTGGCGCGCACCAGCTTCATGACAATGTTCAATGGCGTCAGGCCCACGTCATTGGTCAGGTTGGTGCCAATGCCAAAACCCAGCTGGATGTGCGGCGCAAAGTAGCGCCACAGCTCCAGGGCTTTTTCCAGATTCAATCCATCCGAGAACACCAGGCGTTTGGTGTGCGGGTTGATGCGCAGCTTGCGGTAGTGCGCCAAAGCCTGCTCACCCCAGTCAAATGGGTCTCCGGAGTCATGGCGCAGGCCATCAAACAGCTTGGCAAAGTACAAGTCAAAGTCTTGCAAAAAGGCGTGCATGCCCACGGTGTCGGTCAACGCAATACCCAGATCGCCCCGGTACTCTTGCACCCAGTCTTCCAGCGCGGCTTTTTGAAAGTCACGCAGCCGCACGCCCAGAGACTGAAAGCTTTGCAGGTACTCATGCGCCATGGTGCCGATGGGCACAATGCCCAGCTCTTTGGCCAGCAGCACGCTGGAGGTGCCTTTGAACCACTGCGGCACCTTGGCGGTGAGCGTGGTGACTACTTCGCGGTGCCAGGGCTCAGAGAAGCGGCGGCGCATGCCGAAGTCGGATAGTTCAAATGGGTGGGCCAATATGGGTTCGTATTTGAGGGCGTGCAACTGCTCAATTTTGGCCTGCAGGCGGTGGCGGCCTTCGTCCAGCGTGTCAGGAGTTTGCAGGCGGCGAAAGTACAGCTCATTGACGATGGCCAGCACATGGATCTCAAAGCCCATCACATGCACGTGTGGGCCATGGGCTTCAATTGACAGGCCGCCTTCTGGGGTGGTTCTGACCTGCACAAAGTTGCGCTGAAACTGGAACAGGCGCAGAAAGTCAACAAAGTCGCTTTTGATGTAACGCAGGCCGGCCAGGTAATCCAGCTCATCCTTGGTAAAGCGCAGGCTGCACAGGTGGTCAAGCTCTGCGTTGACTTCGTCCTCCAGCAGCGCCAGCGGGTAGGCCGTGGCATTGCGGCAGGCAAAGCGGTATTCGGCCTGCGTTTGCGGGTGGCGGTGCAGCATGGCCTGCCACATGGTGAATTTGTAAAGATCAGTGTCGAGCAGGCTGTGGATGATGGGCATGCGGGGGCTCCGTAGAAATCCGGTCACAACGCCAGTGTGGCGGTGCTGCAAAGCTGCACGCCCGCAGTGTGCATGCGTTGCAAGAAGGCGTGGTGCTGGTCGTCAAAGCCGTGAACGGGACTCATGGCATCGGTCAGCAGCACGATGCGCTGGGCAAAGTCAGCGGGTGCGTGCTCTAACAAATGCTCCATCGTGGCGCGCACGCAGTGGCTGCTGGCCTCACCCGCCACCACCAGGCGTTGCGCCTGCAGCAGGCTGGAAAGAAGAGGGCGGTTAAGACAGGTTTCTGGTGCGAGCGGATGGGGCACTTCGGCTTCTAAAGCGCTGTAGTGCTCGGTCCACGGGTTCGTGCCTTTGAAGACGTTGAGCACGGCGCGCTGTCTTTGGTGCTGCCATTGCTGGCAGGCCTTCAGCACATCGGCATGTACGCCATGGCCCCAACTGCCAATTTCGCAGTGCACGGGCCACACCATGAGTGTGTAGCGGCCCCGGGCCTCCAGTGCGTCCATATATTCCAGCGCGCGCGCCAGGTGCAGAGGATCGCGTGGAAGGAACATCCCCTGGCGCACTTGTGCTGCAGTCAATGCGGTAAACGGTGCCACGGCGCTGCCATCTGCTTGCTGCCAGAACGTGGGGTGGGCAATGTCAAATGCCTGGTGCGAATCCAGTGTGATGGTGATGTGATCAATGCGTGCGCTGCACTTCAGTAGCCATTGGGCAAGACGCTGCATGTCTGCATGAGCCCCGGGTACAGGCAGTGACGGGCGTTCATCGCCGCAGCAATAGGTCGCAGGCAGATCACAAAAATCATTTTGTGGATCAATCAGTAGCAGCTGGCTGGCAAGCGTCATGGCAATGGCACAAGGAAGAGATGGCCTCGAGTGTAGAAGCTACCACTGCGAGAGCCCATGAAAAAGGCTGCTTGCGCAGCCCTTTGTGGCAAAAAGCGGTTGCCTGTTTATTTCATGATTTTGCGGGCTGCGCCCACACCCAGCGCGGCCAAAACGACAAAGACCACGGCCAAGATCAGGAACAGGATGAACAAAATTTTGGCAATGCCTGCTGCGCCTGCTGCGATGCCCGTGAATCCAAACAGGCCTGCAATCAGGGAGATGATGGCAAAGATGATGGCGTACTTCAGCATGTCCGTTTCCTTAATGTGTTGAACACCTTTACTGGTGCTTGGTGTCACCGTAGGCTGACAAGTCAGTCCTGTGCGTCGGCAAGCCGTGTTTCACTGTGTAGGCCTGCTGCGTGCAGTGCATGTCTGCCGGGCATGAAAAAGCCCGCACAAGGCGGGCTTCGTAGGCAGGAAAGCGCGAGCGCGCTGAATTACTTCAGGCCGGCAGCTGCGCGCAGCACGGCGGACTTGTCCGTGCGCTCCCAAGTGAACTCGGGCTCTTCACGGCCAAAGTGACCGTATGCCGCCGTCTTGCTGTAGATGGGGCGCAGCAAGTCCAGCATTTCGATGATGCCTTTGGGGCGCAGGTCGAAGTGCGCAGCCACCAGCTTGGCGATCTCTGCATCAGGGATCACGCCGGTGCCTTCGGTGTACACCGTGATGTTCATGGGGCGGGCCACGCCAATCGCGTAGGCCACTTGCACCTGACATTGGCGCGCCAGACCGGCCGCCACCACGTTCTTGGCAACGTAACGTGCCGCGTAGGCTGCCGAACGGTCCACCTTGCTGGGGTCCTTGCCGGAGAACGCGCCACCACCGTGGGGGCAAGCGCCGCCGTAGGTGTCGACAATGATCTTGCGACCCGTCAAGCCGCAGTCACCTTGAGGGCCACCCACGACAAAGCGGCCTGTGGGGTTGATCAGGTACTTGGTGTCTTGCAGCCACTCTTTGGGCAGCACAGGCTTGATGATTTCTTCAATGATGGCTTCTGTGAACGATGCCTTCATTTTGGTGGAAGACTCTGACTGGTCGGGGCTGTGCTGGGTCGACAGCACCACGGTGTCGATGCTGTGGGGCTTGCCATCCACATAGCGCATGGTCACCTGGCTCTTGGCGTCAGGGCGCAGGAAAGGCAGGCGGCCATCCTTGCGCAGCTGGGCCTGACGCTCCATCAGACGGTGGGCGTAGTAGATGGGGGCGGGCATCAGCTCGGGGGTCTCATCGCACGCATAGCCAAACATCAGGCCCTGGTCACCCGCGCCAATGTTCAACTCGTCGTCGCTGGCTTTATCCACGCCTTGGGCGATGTCCTGGCTTTGCTTGTCGTAAGCTACCAAAACGGCGCAGCCCTTGTAGTCAATACCGTAATCGGTGTTGTCGTAGCCAATGCGTTTGATGGTGTCGCGGGCTACCTGGATGTAGTCCACGTTGGCGCCGGTAGTGATTTCACCCGCCAATACCACCAGACCGGTGTTGGTCAGCGTTTCGGCTGCCACACGGCTGTGGGGGTCTTGGGTGAAAATAGCGTCCAGAATTGCGTCGGAAATCTGATCCGCTACCTTGTCGGGGTGGCCTTCAGAGACCGATTCCGAGGTAAAAAGAAAGTCGTTCGCCATTGAATAAACTCCAAGATTGGTCATTGCGTTGCCGCGGCCAACTGGAGTCGGGCGAACGCTTTAGCAGTTTTGTTTTATGTCGCCCTGCAAGTTGCTCTGTTAACTCGGCGACAACTTGAATTGTAATGCTAACTTTATTCCGTATTCTTTCTGTAGTGCCTTTGTGGCTGGCGCACCTGTGTGGCGTAGCCATGGGCTGGCTGGCGTGGCTGTGTTCGGCCACGTATCGGCGGCGGTTTGGCGTTAACAGTGCACAAGCAGGCTATCGTTTTGCCGAAGTGCGAGCGGCGATTGGGCATGCAGGCCGCATGGTGACGGAGTTGCCACGGTTGTGGCTGAAAGAAACGCCAGTCAATGCCGTGCATGGCGCTGAAGTGGTTGAGCAGGCGTGGGCCAAAGGCAAGGGCATTTTGTTTTTGACGCCGCACTTGGGGTGCTTTGAGCTGTCGGTACAAGGGGCCGCCCATCGGTGGTCGGCGCAGCATGGCCCTATCACCATTTTGTACAGGCCTGCCAAACAAGCCTGGCTGGCCGAGATGATGTTGACGGCACGCAATCGTGGTGGCATTCAGGCTGTGCCCACTACGCTGGCTGGTGTGCGGCAAATGATCAAGGCCCTGCGCAAGGGTCAGGCTGTGGGGCTGCTGCCCGACCAGGTTCCGCCACATGGACAAGGACAATGGGCCCCGTTTTTTGGTAAAGATGCATACACGATGACGCTGGCTGCGCGCTTGGCCCTGCAAACTGGAGCTACGGTGATTTTGGTGCGTTGCGAGCGTTTGCCTGCAGGGCGGGGTTACGAGTTATTTTTTGAAGGATTGCCAACGCCCTTGGCGACTCAGCTCGATGAGGCCGTTGTGCAAATTAATCAAGCCATGGAACACACGATTCGCCAGTGCCCGACCCAGTATCTGTGGGGCTACGGACGGTATAAACAGCCTCGACACGAAGCGCCGCCCACATCGGCAGACAGTGGTGCCGCATGAGCTGGAGCAAGTTGGGTATTGCTTGTATGCATGGGCTGGCCAAGTTGCCGTTGCCGGTGTTGCGCGGCTTAGGCCGCGTGGTGGGGCGTGTGCTGTTTGTTGTGGCCGCGCCGCGGCGCAAGATTGCACTGCGTAATCTGGAGCTGTGTTTTCCAGAGAAGACCCCGGCAGAGCGCCATGCACTGGCCAAAGAAACGTTTGTGGTGTTCTGCCAGACCTTTTTGGACCGCAGCTGGCTGTGGTTTGGCTCTGAAGCGCTGGTGCGCAGCCGCGTGAAATTGACCGGGGCCGTTCACGAGCTGGAGGGCGATACGCCCACCATCGTTTTTGCGCCGCATTTTTACAGTATGGATGCCGGTGGTCTGGCGCTGCCGCTCAATACCGAGCGCGAGTTCACCTCCATTTTTGCCACCAATCCTGATCCTGTGCTTGATGAATGGTTCATGCAGGGGCGTCAGCGCTTTGGCAATGTACGCATGCTCAACCGCGCTGATGGAGTCAAACCCATCATCTCAGTGCTGCGTAAAGGTGGGTTGCTGTATTTGCTGCCCGATATGGACTATGGCAAGAACGACTCAGTGTTTGTGCCCTTCTTTCATGTCGAGCAGACCGCCACCATTCCTTCGCTGTCGCGCTTTGCACGGTTGGGTAAAGCCAAAGTGGTGGGCTTGTACAACCGCATGACACCAGACGGCTATGTGGCAGAGATGACCCCCGCATGGGAGAACTTTCCGACGGACGATCATGTTGCCGACACGGCTCGCATGAACCGTGAGCTGGAGGCCGCCATTCGCACCATGCCAGCGCAGTACTACTGGGTGCATAAGCGTTTCAAAACACGACCAGAAGGCCAAGCTTCGGTTTACGGCCAAAAATAAAAATGGGTTCGAGATCAAATAGCTGCCAGCGTTGGCAGCTATTTTTTTACGTATCTTCTCGAGTGATTTGGCGCACGGTATCTATCACCAGCTGTGGCATCTCATGCACCAGCCAATGACTGCCGTTAGGAATGCGCTGGATATGCAAGTAACCAATCCAGTCATGCAGCCCATCCAGCAGTTCGGGGCGCAACGCCACATCTTTCTCTCCCCAGAGGATGTGGGTGGGTACTTCAATGCGCAGCATGCTTTCGGGCAATGACACCAAGGAGGCACCGGGGGCATCTCCTCGGGGCGGCACCAGTGGACTGGCAGCGTAATACGCGCAAGGGCCGTGCAAGCCCTGTTGCCAGTGTGCTAAATATTGCGCGCGCAACGCCGGTGTCAGCCAAGCGGGCCACTGGTCCTGTGCATCGCGGAAAAATTCAAACAACTTGGCCGCATGGTTGGCCAGCAGCAGCGCGGCTGCATCGGGCCTGCGCAGATAGTGCATGTATTGGCTGGCGGCTTGCTGTGCAGGGTTGTGCTGCAGCTCGCGCACAAAGCTGCCGGGGTGCGGCGCATTGATGATGAGCAAGCGCTGCATCAGGCGTGCATGCTGGTTGGCCAAATTCCATGCCAGCGCGCCACCCCAGTCATGGGCAATCACACAGGCTGCGGGGCGACCCGGTGTGAGCTGCTCAATCAAGGCCACCAAATCTTGTACCAAAGCCTTGGGGCGATAGTCTTCAACGGCAATCGGCTGGCTGGAGTGACCGTAGCCACGCAGGTCGGGCGCTACGCAATAGTAGTCTGCGCCCAGTTGCTCCAGCAGGTCATCCCAGATGAACGCGCCTTCTGGGAAACCATGCAAAAAGACCAGCAAGGGCTGGTCTGGGTGGCCGCTGCTGCGGCAGCGCAAGGTGATGCCATGCGGCAAAGTGAGTGTGCCTGTGCGAACCATCTGGATCTCCCGCAAAGCAGCACCTGTGTGGTGCCGTTGCGCTCAATCTTCAGTGGGCGTCGCGGGTGCAGGCGTCTCTGGGGTGACGCCTGTCGGCTCTGTTTTCCCTGTGTTGACACCTTCCGGATGGCTCCAGTGCCACAGCAGCTGTGCCACATCGTCCACACCCTGCTTTTTCAAGGCCGAGAACATGCGCACTTCGCCACCACCGGCGTTGAGCTTGGTGATGGACAAAATCTTGGCTTGCTCAGCACGTGTCAGCTTGTCGGCCTTGGTCAGCAAGATCAGGAACTTCAAGCCGTTTTCCACGCGCGGGCGGATGGCATTGAGCAAAGCCTCATCCAGCTCCGTCAGGCCCAGGCGGGGGTCGCACAGCAATACCACCGCAGTCAGGCTTTCACGCTGCATGAGGTAGTTCAGCATTACACGCTGCCAACGCTCTTTGTCCGAGCGCGATACTGCGGCATAGCCGTAGCCTGGCAGGTCGGCAAGCACGGCATCTGTGACACCTTGCTTGCCCAAAGAGAACAAATTGATGTGCTGTGTGCGGCCTGGTTTCTTGGATGCAAAAGCCAGTTGCTTTTGCTGCGTCAGCGTGTTGATGGACGTGGATTTGCCAGCGTTGGAGCGGCCTACAAAGGCAATCTCAGGCACATCCACCACAGGTAAATGGTGCAGTTGTGCAGCCGTAGTCAGGAAGCGCGCCGTGTGCATCCAGCCCATGGCGAGCTTGGGATCAATAAGGTCAGAAGTTTGACCCGAAGCAAATGCGGGAGAGTTGGTCGTCATGGGGGGGTATTAAGCGTTAGGGCGTCATTGTAGAATCTGGCAGTTTTGCGCACATAACCAGACCCACAATATGAAGTTGCTCGCCTCTTTGCTGACGGCTGCCGTACTGGCAGCACCCGCTCTCCCGGCCTTCGCGGCGGGCGAAACACCAGCCAAGCCTGATCTTGTTAAGGGTCAGGCAAGTTTTGAAGCTGTCTGCGCAGCTTGTCACGGTGCGGACGGCAATTCGACTATTGTCGTCAATCCTAAATTGGCACAACAACATCCAGAGTATTTACTCAAGCAACTCCATGATTTCAAGGACGACAAGCGTGTCGACCCCGTCATGAAGGGCTTCGCGATGATGCTGTCCGAAGAGGAAATGACCAACATCACCGCATGGCTGGCCAAGCAACCCGCTAAAAACGGCTTTGCAACCGACAAGGAATTGGTGGTATTGGGTGAGCGCATCTACCGTGGTGGCATCCCTGATCGTAAAATTGCAGCTTGTGTCAGTTGCCACAGCCCGAACGGCGCAGGCATTCCGGCGCAGTACCCCCGCCTGTCTGGGCAGCATGCCGACTACACCACGAAGCAGCTGAATGCTTTCCGTGATGGTTCGCGTGGCAACAACATCCAAATGCGTGATGTGGCAGCCAAGCTGAACGATCGTGAAGTCAAGGCCGTTGCAGACTATATTGCCGGCTTGCGCTAAATCAAGCTTTCCGCGATTAAACGCGGGAACTTGCCGCCCATAACAAACCCCAAAAAAGGCGGGTCCATCAAGTTGTGATGGCCCCGCCTTTTTTTATTTCGGGCCCTGAGTCTTTTTCCATGTCTGATACCTCCTCTGGCAAGCTCCATGAAGCCGAGCGCCCACAGCTGATGCGCTCGGCACTCGAGTTGCTGGCTTCCATGCGCTTCGCGATTTCGCTGCTGACGGTCATTTGCATTGCTTCGGTCATTGGCACGGTCTTAAAGCAGCACGAACCTTCGGTGAACTATGTCAACCAGTTTGGCCCATTCTGGGCAGAGCTGTTTGGGGCACTCAAGCTCAGTGCGGTCTACAGCGCATGGTGGTTTTTGCTGATTTTGGCGTTTCTGGTGCTCAGCACCAGCTTGTGCCTAATTCGCCATACACCCAAGTACCTGGCAGACCTGCGTAATTACAAAGAGAACATTCGCGAGCAAAGCTTGCAGGCGTTCCATCACAAGGCGCAAGCACAGCTGGCAGAAACACCGCAAGTCGCTGCGCAGCGCATTGGCGGCATCTTGGCGCGCAGTGGCTGGAAAGTGAAGCTGCAAGAGCGTGAGACGGCGCATGGCAAGGGGTACATGCTGGCGGCCAAGGCGGGCGCTGCGCACAAGATTGGCTACATGGCTGCCCACGCGGCCATTGTGCTCATCTGTATTGGGGGCTTGCTGGATGGTGATCTGGTGGTGCGCGCCCAGATGTGGCTGGGTGGCAAGACGCCTTACACAGGTGGTGGCCGTATTTCGGATGTGCCGCAGGAGCACCGTCTTTCGCTGCGCAACCCTACCTTCCGTGGCAATTTGATGGTGGCCGAAGGCACGCAAGCGGGCACGGCCATCTTGAACCAGTCGGATGGCGTGCTGCTGCAGGAGTTGCCTTTCTCAGTAGAGTTGAAAAAGTTCATCGTGGAGTACTACGACACGGGCATGCCCAAGCTGTTTGCCAGTGACGTGATCATTCACGACAAGGAAACTGGTGAGCAGGTCGAGCAGCGCATCAAGGTCAACCACCCGGCCAATTACAAAGGCATTGAGATTTACCAGTCCAGCTTTGATGACGGCGGCTCTAAGGTCAAATTGCGCGCAGTGCCGTTTGTTGAAAACGGCGAGACCTTTGAAGTCACAGGCCAGATCGGTGGCACAACGCAGTTGCTGCGTGGTGGATCCAGCAAGCCAGAAGATGTGCTGACGCTGGAGTTCACTGAGCTGCGCACCATCAACGTTGAAAACTTTGGCGGCGCGAAAGCACCCGGTGCTCAAGTGGACGTGCGCAAGGTGGATTTGCGCAGCTCGGTGGAGTCCCGCCTGGGTGGTGGGCACAAGACCGTCACCGACAAACAACTGCGCAATATTGGCCCCAGCATTGGCTACAAGTTGAGGGATGCGTCGGGTCAGGCCCGTGAGTTTCAGAACTACATGAGTCCCGTGGACTTTGGCGATGGTGTACCCATGTTCCTGCTGGGCGTGCGTGACACCCCTGCAGAGGCCTTCCGCTACCTGCGTGTGCCTGCGGATGATCAGGGCAGTATTCAGGGCTTTTTGCGCCTGCGTGCAGCCTTGAACAACCCAGCGATGCGCCAAGAGGCCGTGCGCCGTTATGCCCAGCAAGCGGTGGCGGCAGACCGCGCCGATCTGCGCGAAGCGCTGGGCCAGTCGGCATTGCGCGCTGTGGGTTTGTTTGCGGGCTCTGGCAACTCGGAAGGTAACCCCGATGGGGGCTTGCAGGCCATTAGCCAATTCATGGAAACCAATGTGCCAGAGGCCGAGCGCGAGCGCGCCAGTGAGGTGCTGATTCGTATTTTGAATGGTGTGCTGTTCGATCTGGCGCAGCTCAGCCGTGAAAAAGCGGGCCTGAAACCACTGGAGCCAGGCGATCAGACGCTGGCCTTCATGACGCAATCGGTGTTCTCACTCAGTGATGCGCAGTTCTACCCGGCTCCCATGACGTTCATGATGGAAGACTTCACGCAGGTGCAAGCCAGTGTCTTCCAGGTGGCGCGTGCACCGGGAAAAAAGATTGTGTATCTGGGCTGCCTGTTCCTGATCATTGGCGTTTTTGCCATGCTGTATGTGCGTGATCGCCGCCTGTGGGTGTGGCTGGCTCCGCAAGGTGAGGCTGCAGCCCGAGCAACCATGGCGCTGTCATCCAATCGCAAGATCATGGACACTGACCGCGAGTTTGAGAATTTGACTGAGAAATTGCTGGCCGCGCCTGCGCCACAGCTATCCCCCACGGAGCGTTCTGTATGAGTAGTGTGACTGCTTCCACCATGACATTGAATGAAGGCTACTTTGTGCGCCGCAACTGGTTTGACTGGTTGTTTGCAGCACTGGTAGTGATGGGCGGTGTGTTTGCACTGCAGCAGTATTACGGGGCCATGGATGTCTATGAAAAAGGCATTCTGATTGGCACCATCCCCACCATGATCTGGCTGGGCTGGTTCTGGCGGCCACTGGCCAAGCTGATGCTGGCAGTTGCGGCCTTGTCTTTGCTGGCGATATGGCTGTACCAGGGACCAGAGGGTGTGGCGCACATTGACCGCTCAGACACGGTCTTTGGCCTTAAATACCTGCTGTCCAGCCAGTCCGCCATCTTGTGGATGAGTGTGCTGTGCTTCATGGCCACCATCTTTTACTGGATCAGCCTGTTCGCCAAGGGCGAGCGCGATACCTTTGGCACCATTGGCTCGCGCATCACCTGGGTGGCGATCACGCTGGCGCTGGTGGGCACCATGACGCGCTGGTTCGAAAGCTATTTGCTGGGCCCAGATATTGGCCACATTCCAGTGAGCAACCTGTACGAAGTGTTCGTCATGTTCATCTGGATGACGTCACTTTTTTATCTGTACTACGAAGAGCAGTACAAGACCCGTGCACTGGGCGGTTTTGTCATGCTGGTGGTCAGTGCCGCTGTGGGCTTCTTGCTCTGGTACACCGTAATTCGTGAAGCGCATGAGATTCAGCCCTTGGTGCCTGCGCTGCAAAGCTGGTGGATGAAGGTGCACGTGCCGGCCAACTTTGTCGGCTACGGCACATTTGCGCTGGCAGCCATGGTGGCCTTTGCCTATCTGATCAAGCAGCAAGCTCAGGAAACCAAGTGGTACAAGCTGGCACCCCTGTGGCTGCTGGGCGTGGCGCTGTGTTTTGAGCCGCTGGCATTCCGCCAGAGCCAAGTCACAGGTAGCAGCTACTGGCTGGTGTACTTTGGTATTTCGGCGCTGATCGTGGGTGCGATTTTGGCCGCCCGTAAAACCATTGCGGCGCGCCTGCCTGCCTTCGAAATTCTTGACGATGTGATGTACAAATCCATCGCCGTGGGCTTTGCCTTCTTCACCATCGCTACTGTGCTGGGTGCCTTGTGGGCAGCCGAAGCTTGGGGTGGTTACTGGAGCTGGGACCCCAAGGAAACCTGGGCACTGATTGTGTGGCTGAACTACGCAGCCTGGCTGCACATGCGGCTGATGAAGGGCCTGCGCGGCACGGTATCTGCCTGGTGGGCGCTGGTGGGCCTGGCCATCACCACGTTTGCCTTCCTGGGCGTGAACATGTTCCTGTCAGGTCTGCACAGCTACGGCGAACTGTAAGAAGTAGCAAATAAAAGAGCTGCCAGTGCTGGTGGGTAGTGTGTTTTAGCATCGATAGATGCTGAAATGCTTACTCTACAAGCGCTGGCAGCTTTTCTTTTGGTAGCGGTTTGGATGCTGCCATGCTACGGCGCTCAGGTCAGGGCAGCGCGCCCATCAACGGTCAGCACGCACTCCACCACCCCGGCATCCAGACCACCGCGCACGCCCACCATGAGGCTGTGCAGGTTGACCGTAGGGTCGCAGTGGCCGGGAATTAGCCACAGTGTCTCGCCCAGCACAGGCAGCCAGCCGCTGGCATTGCCGGCGGATGCATCAGGGTGCATTACGCCGTGTTCGTCGCCACCATTGGCAAAGCGCAGCGCATGCTCGGCAGGCAGGCCGTGCACAGTGGGCAGGCCAGAATCAATGGCGTGTGACTTGTGCCCGGCATCGCACACTGCGTGCGTGGCGCTGACCGACATCACCTGCGTTTTGACGAACAGTGCATGCTCAAACACGGGCTGTGCGGGGTCGCGCTCGTTGGCTGCGTAATCGGCATCCATGAACAGAAACGAGCCAGTCTGCAACTCGCCATACACGCCGCTGGCCGCTTCGTGGATGAAGGTGCCTGTACCAGCACCGGTGACCAGGGGGATGTGCAGGCCTGCCGCATCGAATGCACGGCGCGTGGTGGCAATGTGCTGCAAAGCCTGAGCGATGGCCGCCTGACGTGCAGCCGCTGTGCGCATGTGCTGGGCTGCGCCGTGGTAGGCCTGCAAACCCGCAAACAGCAGCGTGGGCTGGGCCTGCACCGCCTGTGCCAGGCGTACGGCAGCCGGGCCGGGCTCTGCACCGCAGCGGTTTTGCCCGACGTTAATTTCCACCATCACATCGATGCTGGCAGGGGCTGCCCCGGCGGCCTGCATGGCGTGGGCCAGACGCGCAATGCCTTCAAGGCTGTCTACCGCCAGTGCCAGACGGCCCCCCTGCGCATGCAGCTGCTGGCTGAGCTGGGCCACGCGCGCCAGTTTGGCAGGGGCAATGACTTCGTTGCTGATGTAGATGTTGCGGATGCCGCCTGCCGCCAGCGCCTGGGCCTCACTGGTCTTTTGCACGCAGTGCCCGTGGGCACCGGCCCGCTCTAACCAGTGCGCAATCTGCACGCTTTTGTGCAGCTTGGCATGCGGGCGCCACAGCAGCTGGTGCTGCTGCGCAAAGCCCGCCATGCGCGCCATGTTGCGCTCCATGGCATCCAGATCAATGACCAGAGTGGGTGTATCAATCAGCGCAGCGCTTTGGCCCACAAGGGCGGTGAGGGTGCAAGACATAGGGCGGTGGTGGTGCGAACAAAACCCACAGCGTACCAAAGCACAGGGCTGTGTCTGGGCCAAGTGTGGGCCAAGTGCGTTGGGCCTGTGAACGAGGAGTGCAGCCGCTGCTGGCGGTAAGACTGCATGCCCTGCAGCGCAGGCACTGCTTGAGATGGAGGAGGGAGTGCGGCGGCGTGCTGCATGGGGCGGTGCATGCAGCCCCGCACAGGGCAGCTATGCGCTGAAGACGAGGGGCAATGAAGCCGCAGTCCGCCCAGTCAGCAGCGCAAACGCGGCATGCAAAGCCGCTGCGGTTGGTGCAGACGGCGCTTAGCCGGGTGCTTGTGCAGGTGCTGCCCAGACGCCCACCTGCGCCGCTTGCATGCAGGCATACAGCTGGGTGCCGCCGTGGCTTGCGCCCGGCCAGATGTTGTGCTGGCACTGCAGGCCTTGCACCTGATTCAAGGCGGCAGACAGACTGGCGGCGTTGGTCAGCCCGTGGCTCTGGGCGCGTGCCTGGGCCTGTCTGGCAGCGGCTTCACGCTCGGGGTTGGGTGTGCGAGCGGGGTCGCGCCGGGCCGACATTTCTTCGCTGCCCTGGCTGACATAGACATTCAAGGCCGATGGCAGTGCACTCTGACCTGAGGCATAGCGGCGCATGAACTGCACGGCTTCCTCCAGCACAATGCCACCGCCCCACCACAGCGAAGGGCTGGCCGCCACATAGCGCTGGAACATGGCTGTGCGCGTGAACAAGGTGTGCAAGGTCAGCAGGCCACCGTAGGAGTGGCCCACCAGCGTCTGTTGCTGGGCATTGAGCGGCAGCTGCGATTGCAGCAGGGGTTGCAGCTGCTGGGCGATCCAGTCCAGAAACACATCGGCACCGCCTTGTGCGCGGCCCTGACTGTCGGGGCCTACCCCCGCGTAAGGCAGGGTGTAGTCGTAGGTGCGGGCCGCACGGTCATGTACTTCATCGCTGTCCGGCGGCAGCGCATGGCCCAGACCCACCACCACGGCGCTGTGGCCGCGCATGTCTGCACCGCGCCCACCCCGGTTGTGCACCAGCTGGGCCACGATGGGGAACATCAGATTGCCATCCAGCACATAAATCACCGGCCAGCCACCGGCTGGGGCGCTGCCCTGTGGTACGTAGACTATGACGCGGTGCTGGCGTGCTTTGCTTGTGCCCGGCAGCGTGGGTGCGGGCAGGTCCATGTAGCGCACGCCTGGCATGGGCCAGGGCTGGCCCAGTGCTGGGGTGGCAGCTGCAGGGCTGGCGGCCACTGTGGAGTCGACCGCAGCGCAACCCAGCATGCTCAGACTGGGGACTGCCAGTGCGCTGGCCAGCCAGTGGCGGCGAGAGGTGTCGGGGCTTGGAGTGGCGGGGCTGGCGGACATGGCAGTGCAAAAAACTAAGAAGTCATGTAGTGTAGATGAGATTCATTCTCAAACATATCTCGCTGGCTGAAGTCGCATCACCTGAACTTATTGCGCCAGCGTGCATACTGGTCAGCTTGTGATCAAGGAGATGTACGCAATGACTACGACTTTCACCCTCCACAGCCCTGACATTCCAGCTGGTGGCACGATTGCGCCGGAATTTGAATCGGACATGTTTGGCTGCGGTGGGCGCAACGAATCGCCTGTGCTGCGCTGGAGCGGTGCACCGCAAGGCACCAAAAGCCTGGCACTGACCGTGTTTGACCCGGATGCGCCCACGGGCTGCGGCTGGTGGCACTGGATTGTGGTGGACCTGCCCGCCAGCACCACCGAGCTGAACGCCAACGCGGGCACCAAAGGCAGCACCAGCCTGCCCGCAGGTGCGCGCCAGATGCGCAACGACTACGGTATTTTTGCCTGGGGTGGCATGTGCCCACCGCCGGGTGACAAGCCGCACCGCTACATCTTTACCGTGCATGCGCTGTCGGTGGACAAGCTGGACATTCCGGACGATGCGACGGCAGCCATTTGTGGCTACATGATTAACGCCCACACGATTTCGAAAGCGACGTTCACGTCCACTTACGCCCGCGCAGCGTAAAGAAAAATTAAAAAAATAGCGGTCAACGCTTGATAGCATTAGTTTTTAGATAGAAAACTATCTGAAAACTAAGTCACACAAGCGATGACCGCTTCTTTTTTTAGAGCCGCTAATGCAGCCGGACAGGTCGCTGCTTTGCCTTGTCGTACGCCTGCACGGACTGTCTTGGCCTGTGGCTTTGCGCATCGTGTCCCATGCAAACCCAAGATGTGCTGGGTGGGGGCGGCGTCTCTTGGTGGGTCTTGAGGGTGCTTAAAGACTATTACTGACTGTTAATGGGTTCACAGGCCCAGAAACTGCCGCAGCTCAGGCGTTTGTGGGTGACCAAACAGCTGCTCGGGTGCACCCACTTCGTGCACCTTGCCCTGGTGCATGAAGACGACCTTGTCGCTGACCTTGCGTGCAAAACTCATCTCGTGCGTGACCATCATCAGCGTCATGCCTTGCTCGGCCAGACCCTCGACCACGCTCAGCACTTCGCCCACCAGCTCGGGGTCCAGCGCAGAGGTGACCTCGTCGCAGAGCAAAATTTCGGGGTCCATGGCCAGCGCACGTGCAATCGCTACGCGCTGCTGCTGGCCGCCAGACAACTGCTCGGGCATGGCGTCAAACTTTTCAGCCAGGCCTACGCGCTGCAGCAGGCGCTCGGCGTTGGCACGGGCGACGGCTTTGGGCTGGTTCATGACCAGCGAGGGGGCCAGCATCACGTTGCGGCCCACGCTCAGGTGCGGGAACAGGTTGAAGTTCTGAAAAATCATGCCCACGTTTTTGCGCAGCTCGCGCATGGCTTGCGGGTCACTGGCCTGCAAGGCCTGACCGTGCACGGTCAGCTGGCCTTCCTGAAAGTTTTCCAGACCGTTGATGCAGCGCAGCAGTGTGCTCTTGCCAGAGCCGCTTTTGCCAATGATGGCCACCACTTCGCCTCGGTTGACCTGCAGGTCCACACCCTTGAGCACTTCGTTGTTGCCAAAGCTTTTGCGCAGGCCGGCAATGTCTACCAAAGGCAGCGTAGAGGAAGAAGAAACAGTAGAAGACATGGCAGATTCCAAAACAGCGTTCATCGGTTAGCGTTGGGGGCGCAGGCGGCGCTCCAGCCGCTGACTCCATAGCGACAGCGGAAAGCACAGCGCAAAGTACAGGGCTGCCACGCAGCCATAGACCATGAAAGGCTCGAAGGTGGCGTTGGCAATCAGTTGCCCGGCTTTGGTAATTTCAATAAAACCAATCACGCTGGTCAGTGCCGTGCCCTTGATGATTTGCACCATGAAGCCTGCCGTGGGCGCAATGCCCAGACGCATGGCTTGCGGCAAGATGACGTGGCGCAGCTGCTCGGCAAAGCTCATGGCCAGACTGGAGGACGCTTCCCACTGCCCTTTGGGGACTGACTCCACACAGCCACGCCAGATATCGCACAGGTAGGCAGCGGAGTACAGCGTCAGGCACACGCAGGCGGCCACCATGGGCGAGGTGTCAAAGCCCATCAAGGCCAGACCAAAGTAGGTCAGGAAAATCTGCATCAGCAGCGGGGTGCCCTGAAACACCTGCACATACACAGAGACGGCTCGCACCGCGCCCGGCAGTTTGGATAGGCGCAGCACCAGCAAAGCCAGAGCCAGCAGGCCGCCGCAGACAAAGGCAATGATGGACAGGATGACGGTCCAGCGCAGCGCCAGCAGCAACTGGTAGGCAATGTCCCAGAAAGTAAATTCAACCATGGGTGTCTCTCCGGGCAATTAACGGTGGCGGCCAAAGATGAAGCGTGGCCCAGCCCACACCAGCAACTGGCGCAGCAAGATGGCCAGACCCAGGTAGCACAGGGTGACCACGATGTACGACTCAAAGCTGCGGAAGGTGCGGCTGGAAATCAGATTGGCGGCGTAGGAGATTTCTTCGGTAGATATCTGGCTGCACACGGCAGAGCCCAGCATCACGATGATGATTTGCCCCGTCAGCGCAGGCCACACACGGCCCAGTGAGGGCGGCAGCACCACACGGGTAAAGGTCTGCCAGCGGTTCAGTGCCAGGCACTGGGCGGCCTCCAGCTGGCCGCGTGGCGTAGCTTCAATGCCTGCGCGAATCTGCTCACAGGCATAGGCCCCTAAATTGAGCGTCATAGCCAAGATGCTGGCGCTTTCTGGCGACATGCGAACGCCCAGAGAGGGCAGTCCAAAAAACAGAAAGAACAGCTGAATGATGAACGGCGTGTTGCGAAAAATCTCTACATAGGTGGCCACCACCGCGCGGACACCTGCACCGGCATTCAGGCGCAGCCATGCGCAGGCAATTCCCAGCAGCACACCCAGCGGTATGGCAATACCGGTCAGCACGAAAGTGAGCATCAGCCCTTGAAGCAGCATGGGCCACTGGGCCAGCACGGGGGCGAAATCCATTTCCATGGGGACAGTCCAAATTCAAGGCAAAACAAAAAAACGGTGGCGCATCAGCTAGCGCTGGGGTGTGCCACCGCCCGCAGCCAAGGCCGCCGTTCCCGCGATGGGAGCGACGCGCAGCGGCGCAGGGTGGGCAAGGTCAATCTGGCAGATTGCCCATGCTGCGGCCCAGCCATTTTTGGGAGTAGCCCTCGATGGTTCCGTCTTGTTTGGCGGTGCGCAAAATTTCGTTGACCTTGTTGAGCAATGCGGTCTCTCCCTTGCGCACACCGATGTAGTTGGGCGAGTCTTTGATCAGCAGCTTGTACTCGGCCTGCACCTTGGGGTTCTTTTGCAGCGCAGCCGCTGCCACAGCGGCACCCACGGCCACAAACTGGGTTTGCTGCGTCATGAAGGCAGCCATGGTGGCGTTGTCATCTTCAAAGCGTTGAATCTTCAGTGTCTTGGGTGCCAGGCCCTGCAGGGCATCGTCCTGAATGGTGCCGCGTGTCACTGCCAGCGTCTTGCCGCCCAGATCGTCAAAGCTCTTGATGGCGATGTCTTTAGGGCCAAACACGGCCTGAAAGAACGGGGCGTAGGAGACCGTGAAGTCGATCACCTTGGCGCGCTCTTCGTTTTTGCCCAGCGCCGAGACGATCAGATCAATCTTTCTGGATTGCAGGTATGGAATGCGGTTGGGGGTGCTGAGCGGCACAAACTCCGCTTTCACGCCCAGCTTGTCAGCAATCAGCTGCGCCACGGCCACATCCACGCCGGTGGGTTTGAAGTCGGCTCCCATGTAGCCGTAAGGTGGGTAGTCGGTGGGAATGCCCAGCGCAATGGATTTCTTACCCAGAACGTTCTGCAGTGACTTGTCCTCTTGTGCCCAGACACCAGAAGACACAGACAGGGCCACCGTGGCAACAGCACTGGCAGCAAAGAGGCGGCGAGACAGAGACATAGAAAACTCCTGGGGAGAAAAAGTTGCGGATGCTCCTTTTCAGCACATACCGTGCCAATCTGTGAAACATCTGTTTCTGCTGCACCGGTCTGTATTTCAATGGCGGTATGCAATCGCTTGCGTGGGTGGTTTTGAGGGAGCTGCTTGCAAGTGCGTATGTTTTTTGTGCGCCCCTGTAGCGCGCTGGCTGTGCAAACAGGCACTGCTTTTGCAAGCAGGGTGATGAATGTGAAACGTTGGTGCCTGAATTTCAAAAATATGGCACGTTTGTTTCAGAAATTGGTGCACCAGCTCCCCAAGCTGGTGCGGCACTACCCAAATGGAGGCAAAGGCTGGCAATGACAGAAACACCCAACATCTCCACGATGGAATCACGCATACGTCAGAGCTATGCCAGCTTGTCGCAGGCAGAGCGCAAGCTGGCCGATGTGGTGCTGTCGCGCCAGCGCGAGGTGCTGGGCTATTCGGCCACGGAGCTGGCCTCGCTGGCGGGCACCTCCAAGTCCAGCGCGGCGCGTTTTTTTCGCAGCCTGGGTTATGCCGGGTACGACGAATTTCGCCAGGCGCTGCGTCAGGCGCAGCTGCAGCAGTCACCGCTGGGGCGCATGGCGGGTGTGCGGCGCAAAGACAGCGTGGCCCAGCAGTTTCACAGTCATTTGCAGCTAGATACCCAGCGGCTGCAGGAATGGGGTCACGCGGTGCCCGAGGCACAGCTGGAGGCTGCTTTGGCTCTGCTGCGCAAAGCCCGCAGGCTGTGGGTGGTGGGCTACCGGCACAGTTATGTCA